>Ga0210385_10000247_pt1 | contig 47153 bp, 40 predicted proteins | sample IncBWH26OmetaG_FD_160107 | JGI IMG/M metagenome (GOLD analysis project Ga0210385, IMG submission 160107) | Forest soil microbial communities from Barre Woods Harvard Forest LTER site, Petersham, Massachusetts, United States - Inc-BW-H-26-O ... | reverse complement strand
TTCGCCGGCGATTTTTCCCAGGTCCGTGTTCAGCGTCAGCTTGCTTCCGCGGAGAAGGCAGGTCAGCATCATGATCCACGAACCCGCGAAGCAAAGCGGCAAATAGTGAAACACCGCGTCCTGCACCGGAACTGACTTGCTGACGCGTCCTTTCATCAGCTGATCCAGTCGGCCCGAAGTGCAGCCCAGCATGTATCCGACGTTGCCGGCGTTCAGCATCACACCCTTCGCCTCGCCCGATGTGCCGGAGGTGTAAATGATGGTCACGACATTTTCTTCGCCAACTGCCGGCACAGGATTTTCCACCGGTTCTCGCCCAGCCGTAAAAACGTTGTCAAAACAGAAATACGGTGGCGCCTCGGGCCACGCTTCCACGATGGCGTCCGCGAGCGCCTTATCGCCACAGGCAATAACCGAAGGCCAGCAGTCCTTCATCATCGCGACGAGCTCGGCAGGCGCCTGCCGAGCATAAAGGGGCACCACAGTCAGCCCCTCGGCCATGATCGCGAGATCCATCGCCACCCATTGCATCGAATTGTTCGCAAGCAACGCGCAGCGGTCGCCTTTCTTCAGCCGCAACCTACGCAGATAAGCGCGCGCCATCAGCACCTGCGCCAACAACTGCCGCCCGGTGAGTGAAACCGCCTGCCCATCGCGCAACTCCTGCAGCACGATGGCATCGCCGCTCTGGTCCAGGCTGGAAAACATTTGTTCTAGAAAGGTCATCCAGTCTATCCGTAGGCCGCGACCAACCCGCGCAGCCCCTCGCTCATGGGCGGCAGATAATCCTCCCAGCTCCATTCGCCACGCCGCGTGGGAAACTCGGGATACCGCCTCTGCACTTCTTCTTCAAAATACACGCCCATGCGCGCCATCAGCTTCAAGTTCCGCACCACCGTCCGCGCGATTCCGTCGGCGATCCGTTCTCCGTCCCGACTCAGAATCTCGAGCGCCGACAACGTGCGCTCCTCAAGGTCATGATCGTCTACATTCATCAGCAGTTCCGGATGGCCGCGATCGTTCATCAGGTTTCTTATGCGCTCATCCATGGTGATGCCGGCGGACGGAACCAGTGCCGGCATTGAAGTCACAATGCCGTGATAGCGCGAGGACACCATCATGCGGCACGCGCGCAGAATGCTGACCAGTTGATACATGTTGTAATCGTCCGAAGTCAGCACTGGAACGCTGCCGAGCTTCTCCGAAATCCGCCGGCACGCACGCGCGTCCATGCGCTCGGTGGCTGCCAGGATCACAAACACGTTCTGTTTCTGGCGAAAGGCCGCCACGGCCTTGGCAATCGAACTCAGATAATGTTCATAGGCCCGATCGGCATCAGGCCCCGCATTGTGGAAATACGGTCCGCGATAGTGACTTTCTTTGTAAGCGCCGGTCAAGCTATGCAGCGCAGCTTTTGCGACCGAGGCCTTCACCGGCCATTCGAAGGGGTTGATCGGACACACCACCAGCACCGGCGTCTTGCCGTCCCAGCCCACATCGCGCAGCGCCTTCTGCCCATAATCAGCGCCTAGTGGCTCAAACGTCCACGCCGTATCCGTGCCCAACTCGGTCGGGACCCCGAGTTCGCGCAAAATCTTACGCGACTCGTTATTGCGAGTAATTACCAGTGAGTTTTTGCAATAACGTGCGCACATCTTAGCTACCAGCGGATCCATCTGCCCCGCTTCGGCACCATACCCAACTGAAAGTTTGTTCTCGGCCGCCGCAATTCCCAGAGATCCAATCATCATCGTCGCTAACGCATTGGCGAATTTTGATTTGAACATCGAACCTTCGCAGGCCACAACTCCGTGATGCTTCGGAACTTCATTCGCCAGAAACGGAGGAAAAATATCGGGCAACCGCACCTGCGACGTACCTTCGAAGTATCCGCGCGACCGGTCGAAATTAAACGTCATCATGCTGAGGGCAACATTCTCCGGCCCAAGAATTCGCCGTATCTGGCGCAGCATTTCTTCCACTCGCACATCCGATCCGGTATTGCGCGTGCCGTTATAACCTGCGAACAGCAGCTTCAACCTGTCACCCGGCTGCCACGGCTCTCCTTTGCCCATCATCCACTGAATTTTTTTGCCTTCGATAATGCTCGAAACCCAGGCTTCCAGAACGAAGTCCATCATGCGGCGGACCCTCCTGCCTTCGTGCTCTCCGGCCAGGACTGGTACGGATATTGGAAGTTGTGTTCGCGGCTGAACCGCAGCAGCGGAAAACTGTACTGCGAAAACGGCGCTGGCTTGCGCCCCATCTCTGTCATGACCCGCGTATTATCGAACACCGTGTTCCAGGTTAAGTACGGCAGAAATACCTTCATCAGCGCCGCGCCGTGCCCCACCGGTCCTTTTCGTTTCGCCAGCGTGTTCACGACCGATGCGAATGGCTTCTCCAGGACGGGCAAGAATACCGGTCCGCGTTTGTTCTGCTCCGCCGCCAGCGCTTGGGTCAATTCCTGAAACGTCTGCGATCCGTTGCCTGACGAAAGATGATAGGTATCATGCTGGGGCTCGGTTTTCATGTGCAGCGTAGAAATCGCATCGGCCACGAAATCCACATTCACAATGTCAATCTTGTCCAGCGGACGAAACGGCAGTACCGGCAGTCCGGCCAGAAACACAAACGACCGCACCATGTCGAACTGCGTCGTCTGCGGATAGCGGCTGTCGCCCAACACAATGCTCGGGCGGAAGATTGTCAGCGGCACATCCGGGAGCAGCTCGCGCACCATGTGCTCGCAGAATTTTTTCGTTCGCGCATACGGATCGTAATCCGAAAGCTCCCAATCGATCGACTTGTCTTCAGCAACAACCTCGTGGCTGCGCTTCCCTGCCACCGCGACCGTACTTACATTCGAAAACCGCCGCAGGCCGTGATAATACTGTGATCGCCGCGCCATTTGGATCACTTCGAGCGTTCCCCGCAAATTTACGTTCAGACAGCTTTTCTCTGATTTCCTATTCAGCGAAGCCGCGCAGTGGATCACCGAATCGGTGGTATGTACAAGCCGGTCGTAATCGCTGGGATCGAGTCCAAACTGTGGAGAGGTAAGATCGCCGCGAAAGATTCGAATCTTGGCTTGCAGGTATTCGTAGAATTGCGGGAATTGCAGGTGAAGCTGCAAAGCCTGCCAAAGCCGCTGTTCAGCGTCCCGCGGATCGCGACCGCGAACCAGCAAATTCAAGGTGGCGTCATGCCGCTCGAGGAGATTCGCAGCAACATGCGCGCCAATGTATCCGGTTGCACCGGTCAGGAATATCGCCACGTTGCTCCGTTCGTTCCAGTTTTCATTCCGTCCCGATTTTCACGGGCCGTATCATCGGCTTTGCCGGGCGCTGCCGGCATATGTAGCACCCGCGGTACTCGCGCTTCGAGCGGACGCCCTTCAATCAACGGATACGTCCAGTGCCGCAACGCGGGAATATGGATGTCGATCCAATACTCCCACCAGTCCAGACCGGCAGTGTCGTACCCGAAAATCTCTTTTTCTTCGGGCGTCAGCGCCTGTGATAATTTCTCGACGTTGTCGGCGACAAAATCGTGCTCGTTGTGCAGAATAAACGGCTCGAACAGACCCACTAATTTCTCAACGCGTTCAAGATTACGCTCTGTTTTCGCCAGCGGCTTCTTCATTGCCGAGGGCAGCGGAGCCATCACTCGCTGAATCGTTTGGATAATCATCCGCTGCGCGGGGGCTGACATGCGCTGATATCGTTCCTTCGAAACCGGAATCGCATCCATGCGCAGCCGCAGCCAGTACTCCAGACCCTCCTGGGCGCGGTAGTGGCGCCGATGCCCGAGCGAAGTCAACTCAATCGACCGCCCCATATCGCACGGATTGGTGACCGAAGTCGCCAACTGATACATCGGATCGTGCCGCCGCTCTACCAGTGCCGCGCTGATCAGGGTCATCCCGGCGCATACCGCGTCAACTGGAATGATATCCAGCCGCTTGCGCTCGTTTGAAGGCAACTGCCGAAAGGACGTTCCCAGAAGATACGACAACGACGCCGAAGTGTTAATGCCCTCATTCCATCCCCGAAATGGCTTCGTCACCGATGTCTCGACAATCGCTGGACGCACGATTGCAATCGGCAATCCTTTGCCATGCTTGGCAATCATCGACTCTGCCAGACTTTTCGTGAATGTATAAGTGTTCGGCCAGCCCAATTCCTGGGCGCGCCGCGTACCTTCTTCTGTCAGGAAATTCTTGGTCCAGCGAACCCTGTTCTTGCGGATCTGGTTTTCGAGCGCCTGCCCGCTCAACCCTTTCGCGGCGTGCTCCTTTCCCAGGGCTTGCTTCCGCAGTTCCTCGGTAACTTCCGGACCCTCAGCGCGCGCTTCCGCCGACTCCACCAGTTCATGCAGACGTCGCCACTCTTTTTCCGCATCGAAGTTTTTCAAATGCGCCGGCGTGTAATTCAGCCGCACCCGCTCACTTACCCGTCCATCGCGCTGTCCCGCAACATAGCAGGTGGAAAGATGCAGCAAGGCCGCGTGATCCGACTCGCGGATAAACTCGATGAGGTGATACGTCGAATCCACATTCACTGCCAGAGCGTCCCGCAAGTCGGGATTAAAATCGGTCAGCCCGGAACTGTTGATGATGAGATCGAGATCGTTCCGCAAGCGCGTCCCCGTCTCAGAATCCAACCCCAATCCCGGTTGCGAAACATCTCCCTCAACAACTTCAATCTTGTCTGCCAGCAACGATCCCAACTGGTCGCCGTATTTTTCGAACAGAGGATCGAATACCGGCGATTCCTCAATCATTTTCTCAAAGCGCTTCTGCCCCGGACTCGACTTCTGCCGTCGAATCAGCAGGATGAGCTTTCCGATTTCGGGTAGATCAATCAGCGTGTTCGCCAGCCAGACCTTGCCGATAAAACCCGTGACGCCGATCAGCATCACGCGCTTTCCTCCGAGTGAACCCCGCACCGAAAAAGGACCCGGATGCCGCTTGTCGTCGAAGTAAACAATCGGTCGAACCCGCGGGGCTTCCACTCGCACCGCTGGCACAATTGCCGAAGCTAACGCCTTGGGACCACGCAATCCCAACGCCCGCACCCAGCGCGCGGGACTCTGCTGACCATCGGGACCGGCCTCTCGAATCCGGGCGAACAAACCTCGCGGCCTTATCACCGGACTCAGAAGCCGCCCCGTCGCGACGCCGTCGCGGAAGTCGAGCCGGTTCGAAATGATCCAGCGTACTCCGAGATGCCGTGCCAGCGGACGCATCACGTGTTCTAATCCCTGGCTTACCAGCACCACTTCCGCCCCTGTCGCCTGCAACGCCTTAAGTCGCTGCACGCCTTCGTCTTTAAGCAGCGGCTTCAATTTGTACTCGAACTCCTCTTCGCCGAGCAGATCGAGTCGATCGCGGGTAATGCCGCGGAGCACCGAATGCACGATCCTGGTCGCCGCCACGCGATTCGCCGCATACAAGAAAGGCCGCAGGAGCGCCATGACCAGCACCAGCGACCGACGTACCGCCCGGGCGATAAATGTCTGACTGTTCCAGGTAAAAAACGCGATCGGACGGACCGTCGTCAACTCCAGAAGGCTTCCTTCTACTCGCCAGTAAACCGGCGAGAGAGGTCGCGGCCGAGATGAAGGAGAATTAGACGATGAAGGAGAATTAGACAACGATGCGTCCGAAGCCGGGGCCGCTCGACCAGTGTCAGGCGACATCGTCGTCGGCATTCCTTCGAGATTGTTTACAGGTTCCACGAATCTAAACTCCGCCTGCGTCTGATTCAGAGGTGCGTTGCTGAAGACGACCTTCGGCCGCTCCTGGCGCCCCGCGGAAACTAGGCGGAATCTCTTATTTTAACCTCTCCCCGCGGTGGACGCAGAATAACTGACTCCGCTGGCCGCTCCATCCAGCACACATCCCAATACTTACCGAACTTGCGGCCATTCTCATGGAATACGCCAGCGACCTCGAATCCGAAGCGCCTATGCAACGCCTCACTCGCCGGGTTCGGAAGCACATAACCCGCAACATAACGATGGATGTCCTCGCCTTTCAACCGTCCAAACAATTCCGAGTACAATCCCTTCCCAATCCCCTTTCCTGCCGCTTCGAGAGCGCAATAGATGGTTGTCTCCACCGTCGTTTCATAGGCTGCTTTAGGACGAAACCTTGTCGTCCCCGCGTATCCCACCACGATTCCATCATGCTCGGCAACTAGTAGTTGATACCGTCCCGACACTGCAAACTGAGCAAACCAAGCCTCTCGCCGCTCAACCGCATAAGCCTCAATGTCAAATGTCACCGGAGTATTGAGGACGTAGTAGTTGTAAATCTCGGTGATTCGCGGCAAATCGCCGCGTACCGCTGGACGAATTCGCACCTCGCTCATTGCTGTCCTCGAATCTGCGACTGCAAACTACCGCAGTACCCATCCCGCGACGGCTGCCGAGGCAACCACCCAGGCTGAGTTCACGCGAAACCGGAGCAGGGCGATCAAGCTCACGGCGAAGATGACCAGCGTGGTCCGGTCCATAATCGATGCCTTGCCCAACTGCCACGCTACCACTGCCATCAACCCAAGCGACCCTGCGACCACGCCATCGAGCGCTGCCGCCGCCATTGCCGATTTGCGCAACCGCGGAATCAGCGGTCCGCTCACCGCCACCAGCACAAACCCCGGTAGGAAAATTCCGGCTGTTGCCACCGCCGCGCCCGCCCAGCCCGCAACAACGTACCCGATAAACGTCGCAGTCGTAAACAATGGACCGGGCGTGAACTGCCCCACCGCGACCGCATCAATCAACTGCCGATCCGTCAGCCAGTGCAGGCGCTCTACGAATTCAGTCTGCAGAAATGCCAGCAAGACATATCCGCTGCCAAATACCACCGACCCGACTTTCAGAAACGACAGAAACAGCCGCCCCAGTCCGACCGGAAAAGTCGCGCCCAAAGCCGTTGCCGCCATAGCCGCGGCAGCAATTTTCGAAAGTCCGACAACGGGCTGAAATCCAAACGCACTCAGCGGCCGATTCTTCAATGCCAAAGCGGCCGCCGACGTCAACGCCGCACACACCAAGGCGAGCACCGGACTTGCCCCGAAAAAGCTCAATCCGGCTGCCAGGATCGCAATCACACCCAGCCGAGCCGTAGGCACGCCCGTCCTTCCCAGTTTCCCGAGCGCCTGGATCACGATCGCAACAACGGCGGGCTTGATCGCGTAGAGCACGCCTTCGACTTTGGGCAGCGCTCCAAAGCGCACGTAGGCCCATGCAATCACCGACACGATTAACGCAGCCGGAATGATAAAGCAACAGCCAGCCACAATCAGCCCGCGCCAGCCCCGTTTCATCTGTCCCACAAAAATCGCGACTTCGGTGGAACTCGGCCCGGGAATCAAATTCGCCGTGGCCAGCCGGTCCAGAAATTCGGCATGCGTAAGCCACTTCCGGCGTCGTACGAATTCCTCTTCCATCATCGCCAGATGCGCCGCTGGGCCTCCAAACGCAACCGTCCCCAGTTTCAGAAACACCAGGGCAATCTCTCCCAGCGACGCCTCCCGGATTTCTAAAGATTCGTCCATCGTCTGCATGGCATAGTCTCTGTGACGCGGACACAATCGTCCACGCACTCGCCGCCGAAAGCGGAGTATTCGAGGTTACCGCAAATACATCCAGGCAAGAATTGGTAGGATGATTCACCGGCAAAAGGGATCAGCAAAACGCCGGCAAAGGAAGCAGCAAGGTGAGCCTCCTCACTCTATTCGGACTATTCGCGGTGACCGCGATGCTGGTGACTTATGCACTGGAGAGCCGAAGCACATGGTTCATTCTGGCGTTTGCGGTTGCCTGCGTGCTCGGCTCGGCCTATGGATTTCTGCAAGGGGCATGGCCTTTCGGAGTCGTCGAGGCCATCTGGTCAGTAGTGGCCGTGCGCCGCTGGTATCATGCCCGGCAGTAATGCGGGTTCAGAGTTTATTCAACCCGTCGAGCGCCGCTACTTTATAAGCTTCCGCTAGCGTCGGATAGTTAAACACGGTATCGCGGAAATATTCGATCGTCGCGTCCATCGCCAGCACCGCTTGTCCAATATGCACGATCTCCGCCGCCCGGTCTCCGATAATGTGCACGCCCAGCAACTTCAGCGAATCCGGATCGAACAGAATCTTCAGCAATCCCTGGTCGTCGCCCAGCATCTGCCCTTTGGCCAATTCCGAATATCGCGCCAGCCCGCTCTCGTACGGGGTTTTGTTACGCGTTAGCTCTTCTTCGGTCGCGCCGACCATGGAGATTTCTGGAATCGTATAGATGCCGTACGGAATCAGGTTCGGCAGCAACTGGCTGGGTTTTCCGAACATGTGACAACCCGCCAGGCGGCCCTGCTCCATCGAAGTGCTGGCCAGCGCAGGAAATCCGATCACATCGCCCGCCGCGTAAATGTGCGGCACTGCAGTCTGAAAGTGCTCGTTCACCGCCAACTTGCCACGCTGATCCGCAGTCAAGCCGGCAGCTTCGATTTTCAGCTTGTCGCTGTTCGCGTTGCGTCCGATTGTATAAAGTAGCGCTTGACTACGAATTTTCTTTCCACTCTCTAACGTCGCAAATACCTTGTCGCGCTCTTCGTCGAAACCGACAGAAACCACTTTCTCGCCCACCCGAAAAACTGTTCCCAGCTGCCGTAATTGAAAGCACAAACTCTCAATAATCTCCCGGTCGACAAAATCGAGCAGAGTCGGGCGCTGATCCACCACGGTTACTTTCACACCCAGCGCCGTGAACATCGACGCGTATTCCAGCCCAATAATCCCGGCGCCAACCACAATCAACTCTCGTGGTATCTCCTCCAGACAATGCACCTGGTCCGAATCGAAGATCCGTTTCCCATCAACCGGAATTCCCTCGATATGAGCTGGGCGGGTGCCGCAGGCAATCAGTATTTTTTCTCCCCGAACAACTTGCACACCTTCTTCGGTCACGATTTCAATCGTATGGGGATCGGCAAAGTGTGCATCGCCTTCCAGCGCGGTCACATAATTTCTGCGCAGTTGCGCCTTGATCACTTCCACTTCGCGTGTCATCACCGCCGTCGCGCGCAGCACCAGGTCCGACATCATGATCCGGTCTTTAACCACGTACCCGCGACCATAAAACGACCGCTGCCGCAGCCCGCTCAGATAAAGGACCGCCTCGCGCAATACCTTGCTGGGGATGGTCCCGGTATGAACGCAAACTCCTCCCATGGTTAGCCGCCGATCGATGATCGCGACTTTCTTGCGCATTTTGGCCGCGCAAATCGCGCCCTTCTGACCCGCCGGACCGCTGCCAATCACCACCAGATCGTATTCGTTGGCCTGCATAGTTTTGTTCGAGTACTGCTGCAAGAAATTAGCATCTGCCGAACTTCATGCGGAAGGTATCTTTAGTGTTGGATGAAAAATTAAGACTGCTTTAATAAATGTAGGAGGGTGTGTCGCGGTGCACCGTCCATAACTTTCTTAGTTGCCCCGCTCAGCGCACGCCGAACGCCACCATCGTCCGTCCGCGCGGCCCTTTAGCGTTCTCGACCTCCTCCAGAAGCTTCGACTCCAAATCATCAGGATCAGCCACCAGTTCGCAAGCCGCGATCTGCTCGTCGGTCGCGCCATGAAAACATAACTCGCACACTCCCAACCCACCCTCGGTCCGCACCGGAGGCCCAAACGTACGGCATGTCATCGGCCGCGCGGCATAGAGTTCGCACAATCCTGTCTCCGGATCAAGCACCGGACAAATCTCGTCATTGCCAAATTCGGCAAAGCGTTCCTCGGCTTCCGGGCCTTCACCGAGCACGCCTGTTCTCACATTACCGGGAAACTCCGCCGACATTCGGCGAATCGAGCTTCGAGCCCGCTCCTGAATTCGCGCCGCCCGTTGCGGATCAGTCTTTCGCAATTCGATCAACCCGTGCTGCAACCGCATCGCATCCAGTTGCGAGATGGCAAATACGCCAACGCAGCACTGAGTGCATCCCGGACGACATGCCAGCCACTCACCGCTGCGGCGCGTGGCATCGGCCAAAGCGGCATCGACAATCTGAATGAGCGCCTTATCCCCAGCCGGCAATCGCCTCACCAACATTCCGGAAGCATACCGCATTCGCCGGACCGGCACAGCGAGAGCGTTCAGGATGTTCGGGCGGATGCGGTTACGTACCGTCCTATAAACGTGCACGATTCCGCTGGAGCGAAGCGCGGATGAAAAGTCGTTCCGGTGGGTGGGGTTTGGGAGTTCCGCCGTCGTCTTTTGCTGTCTCGCGAAAAGGGGCAACCGCAAACGGAATAAGGAATGAAAAGCGAATTGGCCCCTTCTCAGCAAGTCGCAATAACTAATACATATGACGGGGAGAATCGGCTTTAGGCGAGAAACCTTTAGCCGGGTCTCTCGGGGCTCGGAAGCAGGAACTTTCGCACCCGGCTAGAAAATGAACTTCATCCCCAATTGAATCAATCGCGCCGAATTGGCGCTCACCACCTGCCCAAACGTGGTGCCCAGATTGGCGATATTGCCGTCCACCGATTGTGGTCCGAAGAACTGCGTGTGATTAAAGGCGTTAAAACCCTCCACGCGGAATTGCAGCGACTTCGTTTCGGTCAGTGGAAGGTTCTTGAGCAACGCCATATCGTAATTGTCTAATCCAGGACCAGAGAAAAAGCGCCGTCTCGCCGTTCCTGGTGTCCCTGGTGCGTTCTCACTGAACTGGGACGCATTGAAATAAGCCCCGTTCCGCGGATTGTGGTTCAAATCAAGAGGGCCGCCCGCGTAATCCGGCTCGTCGATTCCAAAATTGTTGATGCCATTCGGCTCGGCCCCAATCAGAGAATTGTCGCCATAATTGATCAGCGTCACCGGCAGACCCGTACTGAAATGAGTGATCCCCGAGATTTCCCACCCCCTCGTCCAGCCGTTTGAAGCGCGGAACAAACTCTCGAAAGGGAGCTGATAGTTGTAGCTGACGACAAAGTTGTGCCTGACATCAAAAGAGGACAAGGCCTTGCTGAGCGAAGGATTGAACGGATTGACCGCTTCACCAAGGTTTGAAGACTGGTCCTGCGACTTGCTGTAGGTGTATCCGGCAAGGACGTTGAAATGTTTGCTGGTGTGCCGCAAAGTGACCTGTAAGGCGTTGTAATTGGAATTGCCGATCGTAGTTTGATTGGCATTGCTTCCGAAATTGGAACCGAGTGGTCCTCGGGTGCCGTTATACACCGTACCGCCTACAGTGGTGTATTTAGTATCCTCGCCGAAAGGACCGCATGGCGTCTCTCCCGAAACAAGGTTGGCCGGATTGCTCAAGAACAGACAGAGTGCTGGATTGCCGGGATTGGCTTCTTCCAGCACCAGAAGGCGATGCCCCTGGTTGCCAACGTAATTCACGCTGAGAACGGAGTTGGCTCCAAAACCGCGTTCGAGCGACAGCATGTATTGTTCGGTGTAAGGAATGCGATTGCTGGTGGAGTAGTTCGGCAAGCCGGTGATCGGCTCGAACTGCGTAAAGTCGATAGGGTCGGGATGACTCGCGCTTGAGTTTAATGCCGCCAGCGTTACGGGAAAATATTGGCCTAGATTCTGGCCGTTTGATGCCGTGATAAATGGCGTCGGGAAAAGCGGCGGCGCGGGGCTCGTATAAGTTGTACCGTACGGCGCATTGGCGGCCATTACTCCGATCGTAAGCGCCTCGATCGCAGTGTAGAAAATTCCATAGCTCGCTCGGATGCTGGTCTGGCCGGGCCCGCCCAATATTTTCGCGAACATGCCATCGCCTGAGGCGCTGGGTGAATACGCCAGTCCGATGCGCGGAGCGAAGTCTCGGTCCCCAGGAGGCGCCAGCGTCCTCGGCACCCCGGGATCGGTGGGATAAAGAATGCCGGCAGGGGCATTCGGAAACACAACCGACTGCTTCCCAGGGACGAATGTGGCGATCTGGTTGTATTTTTCATACCAGGGCTCGATGCGGTCCCAGCGCAAGCCGTAGTTCAGAGTGAGATCGTGTCTTACTCGCCAGCTATCCTGAGCATAGAAGCCTGCATATTTATTTCTCCCATAAAAGGGTTGAAGCTGGCTTTGGTTGTACTGGCTTGGGATGCCCAGCAGAAAATCCGCGAAGTCCGACCCCGTCTCCGTTCCAAAAAACAGAAAGCTGCCATTAAACTGAGCGATGGCATTGACATTGATCTGATCGTAGTGAAACTCGCCACCCGCCTTAAGGGTGTGCGTTCCGATTACTTTGGAAAAATTGTCTAGCCACTGAAAAGTGTTGCCGACCTGCTTTAACTCATTGGTATTGGTTCCGATGGTGAAGCTGTTAAAGCCGATGCTTTCTACCCCTTCCGTAGCCGGCGAGAGCGGCACGATTCCAGAAGTTCCTTCACCCACCGTGAAGCCCTGCGATTGCAGACTAACGCCGACTCCACCGACGGGCTTGCCGAGATCGTTCGCGTTACGCAGGTAGCTGAAGTGAAATTCATTCACGGCAGTTGCATTGATCGTTTTGGTATTGCCGATGCCGAACAATTGCGCCCGGCCCGCATACAGTGCATTGAAGCCGGGAACATTCGCTCCGCCTTGCGCCACCGGATAGGGATTGTTCTGAGACCAGTTGTCGAGAAAGTAGTAAGCGGAGATCAATCCCCAGCCGGTGTTGGCATCCAGTCGATAGGCGCCCTTGTCGTCGCGCAGAGTCTGGTTGAAAGAGGAAGTGGAGAATGTGCCGTTAGTATTGTTAGGCGTGGGAATATATTTCAACAGGTTGGTTGCCGGTGCGGACCAGGCGCTTTGGGGGATGGAAAGAGTGGGCAACACGCACTGTGTCGTGTACATGCAGCTGGAAGGATAGACCTTGGTGGGGTCGGTCGGGTCAATCGGTTCGTGCTCACCGGCGAAATAATAATAAGGCTCATTCTGCGTAACCCCATAACCCAGCCGTTGCGAAAGGGATGTGGCCCAGGAAGAACCAGTCACCGTGGTCGGGATCGTGTTTCCGTCCGCGTCTGTGGTGGTAAAGGAACTCTGGAGATCGGACAGGTTTCCCTGACGGTCCTGGCTCGAAGGGATTGCGATTTGCGGCGTGTCGATTCCCTGCGTTGATCGGGTGCCTTGATAATCGCCGAAAAAGAAAATCTTCCCTTTTCGAATCGGGCCTCCGAATGTACCCCCGAACTGGTTTTGATTGAACGCTCCCCGCGCAGGAGAAAAATAGTTGCGGGAGTCGAAGTTCGTATTGCGCAGAAATTCGAATCCATCGCCGTGGAACGCATTGGCGCCGGACTTTGTGACCACATTGATCTGGCCCCCGCTGAACTCGCCGTACTCTGCATCGAAGTTGTTCGTGAGAATACGAAACTCGGCAATGGAGTCCAGGTTTGGGATGATGGCGGCTCCCATGTTGACGTCTTCTTCCACATCGCTGCCGTTCACGATAAAGCTGTTGGCAAATTCCCTTTGACCGTTGATCGATATAGTTCCGGGATTCAGGTCTCCCGAAGGAGAAAGCGCGCTTGCTCCGACATCCTGTACCGTATCGGACGTGATAGAAGTGGCCGGCGCAACTCCCGGCTGTAATGCGAGCAAATCCGTATAGCTGCGCCCGTTGAGGGGTACAGCCGTCATCCGAGCCGCGCTGATTACTTCTCCCACCTGCGTACTCGTCGTTTCAACCTGGAACTGATTTTCGACCACCGTAATCGCGTCCGACGCCTCGCCCACTTCGAGTACGGCATCGACGGTCAATGCGCTGTTCGCATCGATGACGATTCCGGTCCGCTGGTAAAGCCTGAAACCGCTCTTCTCGACGGCAACGCTGTAACGTCCGACTGCAAGCTCTGGAAAGGAATAAAAGCCGCGGTCGTTCGTGGTCACGTGATGTTGGACTCCGGTATCGAGCTCAGTGGCGGAAACGCTGGAGTTGGGAATTACTGCGCCGCTCGCGTCCCGCACCGTGCCGGAGACACTGCCTCCGGCTCCCGCCCATAAATTGCCAGCCAGGAGAAGGAGAACCGCAAAGCCAACAACTATTGTTGCGACCCAGTCGCAATAGAGTCTGAAAAAATGAGGGCCTAATTCCGTGCGCTTTGGCATTGCCTGCACACACCCCCCACCTCAAGTCGCACCACGCGGATCTGGAACCCGCTCCGCGCCGCCATCTCCGCCTTAAGCTTCTCGAAAGAAGGGCTCGCGTATTCCATGATCGCCCCGCACCGAAAGCAAGCCATGTGGCAATGGTCTCGACTCGTCTTCACCTCGTAATAGTGTTTCTCGCCTTCGATATGCATGAGGTCGAGTTCGTCAATCAACCCGTGCCTCTTGAGCAGTGCAATCGTTCGATAAACTGTGGCGCGGTCGATACCTTCATCTCTCTTTCGCGCCACTTCCAAAAGGGCCGCCGCATCCAGGTGCCGCGGTGAGTTCTGAATAATTTCCACCAGCAGGCGCCGTTGCGTGGTCATCCGCACACCGCGCTCTCCCAGCTCCTTCATCAGAGAGCGACGAGTAATTGCCGTGCTATCGTTGGACTTTCCGGATGGCGATCTTCCCAGTTGCGACTCGGTCGCAACTACCGCTCCAGCTCGCATGTCCTTCTTCTCCTTTCTTTCCAATTTACGATGAGGTTGTTTAACTGGACGTAAAAACTAGAACGAATATTCCATCGCACAAAAACACATCACCGGAAGATCCCATTCATCGCAGGGCGATGAATGGGATCTTTAGTAGGAATCTCTCAACCGCACAACAGCTCGAACCATCAAACAGCGCGAAGAGTCGATCGTGCGGAGGCGAAGCTAATCTCCCGCCACCGGCTCGCCAACTTCTTCAACCTTCTTCGCCGCGCCATTCCCGTTTGCTGGAGCAATCGCCGAAGCAATCGCAGTCAGCGGAATAAACCCGCCCTCGTCCGACGTAGCCGGCTTCTCTTTCAGCACAACTTCCCGATAGAGTTGCGCCATGCGTGCGTCGTAGGCCGCATCGTTCTTGACCTTGTTGCTCTCGGCCTTGCTGTCACGCGCCCGCTTCTTTTCTTCGCGTGCCGTCTTCGCAATGCCCAGCTTGTCGAGATCGTGCTGCACTTCGTTAGTCACGATTTCCTCGCGCAGGTAAAGGGCGTGCGCTTCGTCCTGCATCTTGACTTTCTTGCCCCCAGCGAAGATCTCGTGCCGCCCGTGCTCTTCGTACCACTTGGTGAGCGTGGATGTCATGTGCATCTTCTCGATGATGTTGCGCCAGCCCACGCCCGTGTTGTACGCGCAGAAGCTGATCTCGCCTTCCTGCGTCGCATACGGAATAATGCACTGCTCCGTGCGCCGGAAGTCGTAGTTGAACAGGTCCTGGAACCACATGCCGGCGATAAACAGGAAGTTCCAGCGGTCCTGCCGCCGTTTCATCACGTCGTCGATCGTGCGATCCGGACCAACCTTGCCGTAGTTCTTGCCGGTAGCGTTGAAGTTCTTATCGAACTTCTTGAGCAGATCGATCATCTTGAAGTGGGTCGGCGACTGGAACGGGTCATAGTTCTTCATCAGGCAGAGTGCCATGCCGAACGCGGTCCAGAATTTCGAACGCGCCGCATCGTTGACCTTGGCAATGTCCTTAGCCAACTGATCGCCCTTCAGGAAGGCCGTGACCGGCACCGCTTCCTTGGTTTCCTTGTCGATCATCATCGCCATTCCAGTCCCGCAATTCGGATGGCATCCGCACGAAAGCTGGCCCCAGTCGTTGTTCGCATCTCCGGCATGCAGAACGTCGGCCCAGTCGCTGAACGTGCTCATAAAGCTGATGGGATACCAGTCGCGCGTCGGCTCGCCGAAGCCAGTCTGGTTTTTTACGTCGTGCGCCAGGTGCGCCAGCGTGTAACGCTGCGCCTGACGGCGTTCGTCGGTGATGGCTTCGTCGCGTCCGGTAAACGAAACCGGCTGAAAGCTGAGGAACCCGATTTTCTTCGGATTATCCAGCGCGAACTGAATGATGCGTCCAACTTGCTCGTTGTTGATGCCGTTCACGATCGTCACGACGGGAACGATCTCGCAGCCTGCGCGATGCAAGTTGTCGATCGCCTTCAGCTTAACGTCGAACAGGTTGCCGACGGCGCGATGATCGTTCGCGGCATTTCCGATGCCGTCAAACTGCAGGTACGCGTATCGCATGCCCGCTTCGACGGCCTGCTGGCAGAACTCGAAGCTCTTGGCAAATTCGATGCCATTGGTTGCCGCTTGCACGCTGTTGTATCCCACTTTGCGCGCATAACGCACCGCATCAAGGAAGTAAGGCGATAGCGTCGGTTCGCCACCCGAGAACTGCACTGACATCTGACGACGCGGCTTGATGGTAATGGCGTTGTCGAGCACTGTCTTGATTTCATCCCACGTCAGCTCGTGAACATAGCCAACCTGGTTCGCGTCCATGAAACAGGGATCGCACATCATGTTGCAGCGGTTAGTAAGGTCAACCGTGAGCACCGAGCCACGCCCGTACTTTACCGTCGACGAACCATGATGATGCAGCTTCTCGTCGTTGTGGGCCTTGATGTCGCGGCCGGGGAAGACGTCTTCCAGATGCTGCGAGAACGCGGTGTCAATCGACATCAGGTCTTCGAAGTGCCCGTGCTTAACGCAGTCCTTCACCATCCAGAGCTTGCCATCGCGCTCAATAATCTGCGCCTTGATCTCGCCGACTTTTTCGTTCATCAGCACATCGACCGGCAGCTTGCCGTCAAGAATCTGCTGGCGGATTTCCGGAACGCACTTAGGGCAAAGCGAATCGGTCGAGCGCGGCCATCCCAGTGGCGGCTTCGACTTTTCCCATGATTTAAGCAGCGGCTTTTCCGACCACTTCGGAGTTGGCGACGCGTTCGGAGCAATCCGGTTCAAGCGTTGGAATACTGCCCACGCGCCTGTAGCGGCAACGGTCACGGCCTTCTCAACATATTTAATCGGCTTGTGCATTCTGCTCTCGCTTTCCTCCACCTTGGGAGTAAAACTGTCCCTGCAATCCCGTGTAGGGATAACCCGTAAATAGACTTTTTCCACGAAACCTGGAAGTTCGATGCGTGGAATTGGTCAGTGTGATGCTATTGAATCCGTGACATTTAGGCACGCAGAAGGCAATGAAAGGAAGAAAAACGAGGTTAAGCGGGGAATTGCGGCATTTTATGGATGTAAGTTATTGAAAAGACAGGCGGAGCACCTGTCCATCCATCGCATCATGCCTCAGAACCGCCGTCATTCGCTTTCGAACGAGCGAAATCTACTTCTCGCTAACCTCGAGCAGCGGATCCGCTTCGGCTTCGTTCGGCACATCGGACAAATTCAGAAGCAAATTGCCGGGGTTAGTAGCGTAAGCCAATCCCGTTTCCCGTTCGATGACGCCGCTGCGAATGAACTTCTCAATTTCGCCGTCGAAATGCTGCATGCCCTCTTGATCGCCGACGCGCATCGCATCGAGAAGAGTCTTGCCTTCGCCTTCGCCCTTTTCGACATATTCCCGAGTGCGCAAAGTAGCCTTCAGGATTTCGATGACCGCGATGCGTCCCGCCCCATCTTTGCGCGGAACCAGCCGCTGCGAGACGATGTAGCGAAAGCTCTTGGCCAGCCGGTTCCGCAGCGCGTGCTGTTCCGCCATCGGAAATACGCCTACAATCCTCTCCACCGTCTTCGATGCATCGATGGTATGTAACGTCGAGAGCACCAGGTGACCCGTCTCTGCGGCTTCCATTGCGATCTCGATCGTTTCCTTGTCGCGCATCTCGCCCACCAGAATCACTTTCGGAGCCTGCCGCAACGCCGCTCTCAATGCGAGTGCGAAGCTCGGCGTATCGCTGTGCAGTTCCCGTTGATGAACCACGCAATTTTTGTGATGGTGAAGAAACTCGATCGGGTCCTCGATCGTCAGCACGTGATAGGACTGCTCCTGGTTGATGCGGTCAATTACCGCCGCCAGCGTCGACGATTTGCCGGAGCCGGTTGGCCCTGTCACCAGCACGATGCCATTTCGCAAACCAACAATCTTCTTCAGTTCATCCGGCAGGTTCAGCGCGTCGAAATCAGGGACTTGTCCCGGAATTACCCGCATGACAATGGCGCAGGAACCGCGCTGCATAAAGACGTTGACGCGAAACCGGTGCGCGCCCGGCAAGCTGTAAGAAACGTCGCACGAACCGAGTTCCTTCAAATTATCGATGGCATGTTTGTTTTGCCCGATGAGGTCGCATCCGATGCGCAGGGTGTCGTCGCAGTTCAGGACCCTTGACATTCCCGCCGGTGCGAGCTTTCCGCTGATTTCGACCAGCGGTGGTTTGCCCGGCGAAAAAAACAGATCGCTGATCTTCGGCGACACTTTCAGCATCGCCGCCAGCAGTGCCGGAGTTGAAAACGGCGCCGGCGCCGCGGCAGGCGCTGCTGCAGCGGCGGTAGCTGGCCGCGGCGCAACCGGAGCTATGCCAGGCACACCATTTCCAGAAGAAGACATATAAGAATACCCACCCTTTCGGCAAGAACCATTAAGTCAATCAGTTGGAGTCTCTAAGAGATGTTCAATCCTGCCAGCGTCCAGTCTGAGAATACGCACGGAGTAGCCGTCCCGGAAGATTACGGAAGGCATGCGAAGTAAAGCACCTCTGGGTTTCAACTCCGCGTTTCGGCCCCTGGCTTGGATGTTTCCACGAAGACGATTAGACTGTCGCGGAGGAAATCATGCTGGAAGCGATTATCGAGAAAACCCAGAAGCTCACGGTCTTCGTGCTGGCCGCCATGCTCGTCGTGGTTATCCTGCTCTCCACGCTCCATCTCGGAGTTCTGATCGGTGAAGAAATCTGGAAGCAGCCTCGTTTTCTAATTTCTGTGCAGAGCCTGCTCGAGATTTTTGGCTATTTCCTGCTCGTCTTGATTGGAGTGGAATTGCTGGAAACGCTGCGAGCATACCTGCACGAGAAAAGTGTCCACGTGCGCGTGGTCCTCGAAGTGGCGCTCATCGCCGTGGCCCGGAAAGCCATCATCGAAGAACCCAACGATGCGCCTGGATTGACGTTGTTCGGGATCGCGGCCCTGATTCTCGCGTTGGGAGTCGCTTTCTACTTCGAACGTCGGCGAGACGAGTCGCGATAACAACCTGCGGTAGAAACCGCAAAATTAATCCTATTCTATTGCTGCACTGCCCGCAGCACTTCCACCGCATAGAGCACGCCTTCAGGAGTTTCTTCATGTTTGAAGTAGGCAAAAACGTCGCGGTTGGCGGCCAGGTGCTCCTTCATGCGGGTTACCATTTTTTCGCGCTCTGCGGCCGTGTAGGTAGGTTTCCGATAACGGTAGTAGGCGTAATCGGCGGTGACCATGTCCGGAGTATCGCGCTCTTCGGTTTCTGCAACACAAAGCGCGATGTTGCGCTCGCTAAGCGTCTTGCACGTGCCCTCAACCAGCGCTGTATCTGAGAACCACGACTCGTGGCGAAACTCGAACGCTGCCCGCACCGTTCTCGGCAAACTCTTCAGGAACTCGCCCAATACCTCCTGGTCAGCCTTGAAATTCGGAGGTAACTGAAACAGCACCGGCCCCAGCCGCCCGGCACGCTCCAGTGTCTCCAGTGTGCCCAGAAAGCGCCGCAGAAATTCTTCCGCATTCTTCAGCCGCTTGATATGCGTCAGAACCTGGTGCGCCTTGATGGTGAAACGAAAATGCTCGGGTGTCTCCGCAATCCAGTTTTGGACGGTCGTCTCTTTCACCAGTTGCCGGAAAGTGTAGTTGACCTCGACTGTATTTAGCTTCGAGGCGTAGAAGTTCAGAAATTTCTTCTGTGCTAGCTTCTCTGGATAGAATGCCGGCTTCCACGTCGGGTAAGCCCACCCTGAAGTGCCGACATAAAGACGTGCCATATGAGCCGCGATTATAACTTGCGCCGCTTGCCCGCCGGCGCTTTCGACTTAGCTTTAGCCAACTTGGTTTTCGCTTCCTTGATTTTCGTTTCCTTGCCGCGCGGTCTGGTCGCAGCTTTGGATTCAGACTGAGCGGCGATACTGAGCCCTTCCTTCTCGTCTTTGTCCGCTGCTTTGTCCGCAGCTTCAACCACGCCCGCCAAGTCCGGCAGTTTTTGCTTGAGCGTCAGCACCGGTGCAAAAAGATCGCCCATCTTCTCTACCCGCGCCAGCACATCCTTGGCCTCAAACACCAGCCGCTCCGCATCTTTTTTCCTCAGCGCGTTCTCCACTTCTTCCCAACTGATTGGCGTCGAAACGGTCGGATGCTCCCGCGCTCGCAGCGAGTAAACCGAGATCGTCGTTTTGTGCTGATCGTTCTGGCTCCAGTCAACGAACACTCGATTCGTGCGCACCGCTTTCTTCATGTCCGAAACCACCAGCTCTGGATGCTCCTGTTCCAGCAGTCGCGCGACCGCATGTGCAAACGATTTCGTCTGCTCATAGCTGGTCTTGCAGTGCAACGGAATGTAAATCTGCATTCCCTTCGATCCCGAAGTCTTCGGAAAGCTCTGCAACCCGAAATGATCGAAAATGCCTTTTATCCACAGTCCAACCTGAGCGCATTGCACGATGTTCGCCGGAGGTCCGGGATCGAGATCGAAAACAATCATCGTTGGAGTAGCCAGATCGGCCTCTAACGACAGCGACGGATGCAATTCAATCGAGGCCAGGTTGGCAATCCAAACCAGTGTCGGCAAGTCGTTTGCCAAGATAAAGTGGATGGTGCGGTGGTTGCTGTCGCTCCATACCGGCGCCGTTTTGACCCAGTCCGGCCGATGCATGGGCGCATTCTTCTCAAAGAAATATTCGTGGTCCACACCTTCGGGATACCGCTTCATCGTCAGTGGACGTCCTGCCAGATGCGGCACCAGTACTGGCGCAATGCGGACGCAGTAATCCACGACCTGCCCTTTTGTAAAGCCGGCAGCGGGATAAAGAACCTTGTCCAGATTCGTAAGCTTCAGTTTTCGGTTTTCGACTTCGACGATAGTGGGCGCGGACATGGCTGAATGCTGCGACTGCAAATGACTCTCAGTATAGTTGCAACCTGCCTGTCGGGAGATGGTTGTTGCGAGATGGTTGAAAGAGATGGCTGCTTTAGTCTAGTGTGTCTCGTATGCGAACTCGTATTCTGTTCCCTTCCCTGCTGCTGATGCTCGTAGTCTCTGTATCCCGAATCGGTTTCGCCCAGCCTGCCGCGTCTTCCAGCATCCCACGGGAAATCCCGGCCTTCGACGTCAACGCCATCGATAAATCGATCGATCCCTGCGTGGACTTCTACCAATACGCCTGCGGAACCTGGATGAAAAACAACCCCGTCCCTCCCGACAAATCGCGTTGGGGACGATTCGACGAACTCGCCGACCACAATCTTTACATCCTTCGCGACATCCTGACCGAAGCGCAAACGTCGGGCAAGCGCTCTGCTACCGAAACCATGGTAGGTGCCTACTACGCCTCCTGCATGGACGAGAGCACGATCGAAAAGAAAGGCACCACTCCTCTCGGCCCTGAACTAGAGCGCATCAACGGCATCAAGACACGAGAAGACTTCATTCGCGAAATTGCCTACCTGCACCGCAACGCGTCGCCCGCGCTATTTGCCTTCTATCCACAGCCTGACATGCACGATTCAACAGAAACCGTCGCCAACCTCGATCAGGGAGGAATCACGCTCCCCGATCGCGACTACTACATAAAGGACGATGCCAAGTCCGTGGAGACCCGGCAGAAGTATCTCGAGCACGTGCAAAAGATGTTCGAGTTATCGGGCGATAAACCCGAAGTGGCCGCCGTTGAAGCCAAGACCGTGCTGACCGTTGAAACGGGCCTCGCGCAGGCTGCCATGGATCGCACTGCGCGCCGCGATCCCAAAGCTCGCGATCATAAGATGACGGTCGCCGAAATCGCTGCCGCCGCTCCCAATTTCGATCTCACTCTTTATTTCGCCGATAACGGCTCGCCCAAATTCACTTCTCTGAATGTTGGTAATCCCGATTTCTTCAAGCAGGTCAATGATCAACTCACCACCATGCCGCTCGAAGATTGGAAGACCTACCTGCGCTGGAGAACAATTAACGATTACGCTCCCGGACTGACCAAGGCCTTCGTCGAAGAAGATTTCCTGTTTAACGGCAAGTACATGTCAGGTCAGCAGGAAATGGAACCGCGCTGGAAGCGTTGCGTAAAATCCACCGACCGCAGCCTCGGCATGGCCCTCGGCAAACTCTATGTCGATCGCACCTTTGGAGCCGAAGGGAAAGAACGCACTTTGAAGATGGTGCAGGCAATCGAGACCGCCATGCGTCAGGATGTTGGTAACCTCACCTGGATGTCGGACACAACCAAGAAGAAGGCCTACGAAAAGCTCGATGCAATCGTCAACAACATCGGATATCCCGACCAGTGGCGCGATTACAGCACCGTGATTATCAAGTCCGACGACTACGCTGGCAACGTAGAGCGCGCAGGCGCCTTCGAAGTGCAGCGTCAGTTTAAGAAGATCGACAAGCCGACCGACCGCAAAGATTGGAGCATGACTCCTCCTACCGTTAACGCGTACTACCGGCCTTCGATGAACGACATCAACTTTCCAGCCGGAATCTTGCAGCCTCCGTTTTACGGCAAGCAAATGGATGACGCCGTGAACTTCGGCGGCGTAGGCGTGGTCATTGGACATGAACTCACTCACGGCTTCGACGATCAGGGCCGCAAGTACGACGCCGAGGGCAATCTCCACGATTGGTGGACTGCGGATGACGCCAAAGAATTCGAGCAGCGCGCCACCTGCACTGCCAACGAATATTCGAGTTTTGTCTCCGTGAAAGACGATAAAGGAGAGGTCAAGCTCAACGGTCGTTTGACCCTGGGCGAAAATACGGCCGATAACGGCGGCCTCAAACTCGCTTATATGGCGTTAACCAGCATCATCGGAAACACGCCGGTGAAACCGATCGACGGGTACACTCCGCAGCAGCGCTTCTTTCTTTCCTACGGACAAATCTGGTGCCAGAACGTCACCGATCAGGAAGCGCGAAAGCGAGTGCTGACCGATCCCCATTCTCCGGGACGCTGGCGCGTGAATGGAGCAGTTCAGAACTCCGCCGCCTTCCAGCAGGCGTTTGGATGTAAGGCAGGACAGCCCATGGTTTCAGAAAACGCGTGCAGAGTTTGGTAGAGTCCGGCTGCCGTCATTAAAAGTTGAAATCGATTCTTCCATTCTCTCGACCTTGTCATTCAGAGCGAGGCGAAGGATCTGTATTCTGTTGTCAAATTTTGATCCGGCAACGCGGTCTCCCGTTTGACAATCTTCCCCGCCTCCACGTAACGTCGAATTTTTAGCATCGCGCCGTGGAGGCTTCATGAAATCCCGCTTCATCTCAGTAAAAACAATTGTTGCCTGTTTCGTTTTGTGCGCGCTGGCTTTCGCGCAAGATCTTGCCTCTTTTGAGAAGCGCACTACTGTCAAGAAGCTCGCGAACGGTCTCACCATCATCATCTGCGAGCGGCCCGAAGCGCCGGTGTTTTCGTTCTTCACCCATGTCGATGCCGGCTCCGTGCAGGATCCAATGGGTAAAACCGGCCTGGCGCACATGTTCGAGCACATGGCGTTTAAGGGCACCGACACCATCGGCACCCGCGATTATGCCGGGGAGAAAGTCGCTCTCGCCAAAGTCGAGGTAGCTTACGCCGCCTACATCGCCGAACGCGACAAGCCCGTCGATCGCGACGAAAAGAAGCTCGCCCAACTCGAACAATCGTGGAAAGACGCGATTGCCGACGCCGACAAATTCTCCGCGCCCTATAACAACGAGTTCGGCAAGATCGTCGAAAGTGAAGGCGGGGAGGGCATGAACGCCTTCACTGACTATGACGAAACGGGTTACCACTACTCGTTTCCCATCAATCGCCTTGAGCTCTGGGCCTATCTCGAGTCAGAGCGCTTTCTCCATCCCGTGATGCGCCAGTTCTACAAAGAACGCAATGTCGTCATGGAAGAACGCCGCATGAGGACCGACAGCGATCCCATGGGACGCCTCATTGAGCAATTCACAGAAGAGGCCTTCGCGGCGCATCCTTATCACCGCCCGACCATCGGCTGGATTTCGGACCTGAATTCTTTTTCCGCCACCGACGCGCAGAATTTTTTTGACAAATATTACGTGCCCTCAAATATGGTTATAACCGTCGTCGGAGACGTAAAAGCTTCCGAGGCGATGCCCATCGTCGAAAAATATTTCTCCCGCATCCCCGCGCGCCCTAAGCCTGATACCGCAACCACCACCGAGCCACCGCAGAATTCCGAACGCACCGTCGTGCTGCACGAGCAGTCGCAGCCCATCTATCTTGAGGGTTATCACCGACCCGATTACCGCAGTCCCGACGATCAGGTCTACGACGCCATCGCCGATTTGATGTCCAGCGGACGCACCTCGCGCTTGTACCGTGCTCTGGTCCGCGACAAGCAGATCGCGTCTGACGCTGAAGGATTCACCGGCTATCCCGGAAACAAATATCCGCAGCTGTTCGCTTTTTACGCAGCGCCACTCCCCGGCCACAAGCCACAGGAAATCGGCGATGCCATTCACGCCGAAATCGACCGCCTGAAGAAAGAAGATATTTCCGATGAAGAGCTCCGCATGATCAAGACGCGGGCCAAAGCAACTCTGATCCGTTCCCTCGGATCCAACGAAGGACTCGCCTTTGCTCTCGGCCTCAATCAGTCGCGCTACGACGACTGGCGTGAGTTGTTCCGCTCCGTTGACCGCATCGAAAAGTTAACCAAAGCCGATATTCGGCGAGTTGCCAATCAAACCTTCAATCCCGAAAACCGGACCATAGGAATCATCGAGTTCGCCGGCGGACCACCGCCCGGCCTGCCCGCCGCTCCGCAGGGAGGTGGACAATGACGATGACAACGCTCCTCACAACAACGAAGCGCGGCATCTTGTCTTTGTCTGCTGTTCTAGTCGCGATCACGTTCTTCAGCGCTAATGCGCAACTCCGCGCGCAATCGCCGCCGCAGCCACAACCCTGGCAGCAGATTCCGATCGCCAATCTGCCCGCGTTTCATCCGCCGCAGCCCAAACGCATCGAGCTTCCCAACGGCATGGTCATCTTTCTTCAGGAAGACCACGAACTGCCGATCATCGATGGCAGCGCTCGCATCCGCGGCGGCGACCGCTCCGTTCCCGCGAATAAGACTGGACTCACCGATATCTACGGCGAAGTCTGGCGCACCGGCGGCACCAGATCCCAAACCGGCGACCAGCTTGACGATTACCTCGAGCAGCGCGCGGCCAAAGTCGAAACTGGCGGAGGCTTTGATTCGACCACCATCAGCTGGTCATGTCTGAAAGAAGATTTCGACGACGTCTTCCGCGTCTTTCAGGACGTGCTAAAAAATCCCGAGTTCCGCGCTGAGAAAATTGCCATCGCACAAAAAGGAATGTACGACGGCATCGCCCGCCGCAACGACGACGCTTCGCAAATCGCATCGCGCGAAGCGGCAAAGCTGGTCTATGGCGCAAATAACCCGCTGGCACGCGACGCCGAGTACGCGACCGTCGCCGCAGTCACTCGCCAGGATCTCGTCGAATGGCATGGCAAGTACGTTCACCCCAACAACATCATCCTCGGCGTCGTCGGCGATTTCGACTCTGCCAAAATGGAAGTTCGTCTGCGCGAAGCATTCGCATCGTGGCCCCGTGGCGAAGCGGCGGCGAGTCCGGCAATCAACCCGGATCCCGTTAAACCGGGCTACTATCAGGTCGAAAAAACCGACGTGAATCAAAGCCAGATTCAGATGCTGGCGCTCGGCATCACCCGCAAGAATCCCGATTACTTCGCCCTCTCGGTCTTCAATGAAGCTTTCGGCGGAGGATTCTCTTCGCGCCTGTTCAACGACATTCGCACCACTAAGGGACTTGCCTACGGAGTTGGAGGTGGCGTCGGCGCGGGCTGGGACCATCCAGGCATGTTGCGGCTGATGGTCAGCACCAAGAGCAAGACGACGATCGAATCCATTCAGGCGCTCGATGAAGAAATCGCCGACCTCGCCAGGCGTCCCATCAACGACGACGAAATTAAGCGTGCCAAAGACGCCATCCTTAATTCCTTCGTCTTCCGTTTTGATTCACCCGACAAAATCCTGCAGGAAAAAATGGCCTACGAGTTTTACGGCTATCCGCTGGATTTTCTCGAAACTTTCCAACAGAAAATCGAAACCGTCACCAAAGAAGACGTAGCCCGCGTAGCGGCGAAGTACCTGCACCGCAATCAGATGTCCGTGCTGGTGGTCGGCAACGCACCCGATTTCGATAAACCGCTGTCTTCGCTCGGAGCAGTCACGAAGCTCGATATCACGATTCCCGCGCCACCTCAAGGGATTGTTCCAGAACAAGGAGACCATCCGTAGGACGCGAGCGTGCGCTGGACACGATAAACTGAATTCTCCATGAAGCGCTGGCTGATCTGGACAACCGTTTTCGTTGGGAGCCTTCTGGTTCTTGCTTTCGTCGGACTGAGTTTCATGGCCGGCAGCCCGAAGGATGCCCTGGCCATGGTGCGGTTCGCCTTGCCGCACATGCACGTGGGCAACTTAAAGCCAGGTGACAGTGCGCCGGATGTGCGATTGGTTGCGCTCGACGGGAAGAACCGCTTCCATCTTCGCGAGCGCATCAAAGAACGGCCGCTGGTGCTGATCTTCGGCAGTTTCACTTGACCGCCCTTCCGCCGCCAGTTGGGCGATATTACTCAGATCTACAAGGACTACGGGGATCGCGCCGATTTTCTCACCATCTACATTCGTGAAGCGCATCCCCTCGATGAATGGCAAATGAAGTCGAACGACAAAGATAAAGACAACGTCTGCTACGTTCAGCCCAAGACACTCGAACAGCGAATCAATATCGCCAATGATTTCACCGAGCGGTTCAAGTTCCCATTACCCTTCGGCGTTGATGAAATGAATAATGCTGCGAACAACGCTTACGCGGCTTGGCCGGAGCGCCTGTACATCATTGACGAAAGCGGCCACATTTCCTACAAAGGCGGCAACGGTCCCTTCAAATATGACCCGAAAGAGGTTCGGGCCTGGCTGGCGCAGCGTTATGGCGACGTGAAGCACGCAGGAAGTTGATGCCAATCAGTCGTTAGTGGTCAGTCCGTGCAAACCGCGACGATAGGCCACTCTGACCTGGTATTTTGCCTCGCCGTAAACATTCTGGGCCACGCGAATTTCGCGTGACCCAGGTTTTCCCGCACAATCTCCAGCCCTGCGCTTTCGCGCAGCGTATGAGGTCGGAGTGAACGGTGCGGAAGCTCAGAAAGTGCCGTTAGCGTGCATTGCGCAGTGTGCGGACCTCCCTGAAAGCTGCTTGCCAACGTGGCCCGCGGGCAAATTTATTTCCGGATGCGTAGTTACGACTTCCGCAACCGTCTTGCCCATATCTTCTTTTACTGGGGTTGCGAGAAAGCCGTGGACGATCTGGTAGGCGTGCGGCCCGACGGTATATAACGCCATACCGGCGATTTGTCCGCTGTCATTGATGTTGCTGGCCGAAACGACGAAGAGGTGGGAACTTGCCGGAAATAGAGTGTTGAGGTCGTACATGACGCCGTTCTGCCAGAGGAGGCCGTGGGACCAGCTGGCTTCGTCCGAGTTAAAGGAGCTTCCCACCGCCTGGCCCTGGTTATTGATGCTGGTAGCAAAGGAGGCAACATCTCCCGGTGGCAGCTCGCCCCCGCCGAGGCTTGTAGCTGTATTGTTCTCCCAAAGAGCGGCCAGTGGTACTCCGCCAGAGTTAACACCTTGCCCAACAATTTGGCCGTGGCTGTTAATTTCGTAGGCGATGGCGCCCGGATCTCCAAGGTCCGGAAGCGCGGTGGCAGTGCCATTTTCCCACAGCACAGCGTAATTCGCCGCTGTGCACGTTCCCGAGTAGCCTACGGCCTGGCCTTGATTGTTGATGCCGTATGCGACCCCGTCGGGATCGGTACCGATCGTAGGAAGCGCCTGGGCATTGCCTTTTGTCCACATGACCGGCAGGTCAATCCGATTATTAGGATCGCCCTGCGGGCAGGTGGAATCCACCATACCGTTTTCCGCATAGCCGGCAACTTGACCTTTGTTATTGATGGCGCTGGCCTGCCCGTTCACGCCGCCCGCGGTTGGCAGAGCGGTCATGACGCCGTTTTTCCAGAGGAACGGAAGGCAAATGTGGTGCGTGCCGAAGCCGCAAATGTCTTCGCCATTGGGATCTAAAGCAGCTGTCTCGGACATACCGACGGCTTCGCCGGGGTCGTTGATGCCGTTCCAATTGATGGAACTGTTGGTGCCTCCCAGGGTGCCAAGTTCGAGGTTGAGGTGGTCGATGGTGATTGAGTCCGTGCCCGACACAGCCGGGAACTCAGTGGAAAGGCTGAAGGGATCGAGAAACTGCTCCATGTTCAACGTCCAGCCGTAATTATTGAGGCCCATGGCCATGCCCAGGTTGTCGGAGTGCTGAACGCCCAAATCCTGAACTTTGTACTTCGCTTGCCCGACCGCATTGCTGAAGCAAGCCAGAACCATCGTCGCAACCCCGAGTATCCAGAAATTCCGCAACTGTCTAAGCATAATCATATGTCCTCTTTCCTCCAGTAAAGTCGTGATGCCGAGATGACTGGCGATTTGCGTCAGCTACCACTCGGCTCTCTCGCAGTGAGCGTGCAATTGAAAGCAGAATCGGCTCGCAATCGCACAAACTCCTGCTGAGTGACAATTGAAGGAGCATGTGGTGTTCCACGTTCACAACGATTACGTGAGACAACACGCCCAACCCTTCAGCGTTCGAAAACGAGTGGCGGACTGACAACCTCAGGGGACGATCGCAAAACAACCAGAGCAGCTGTTTCTCCAACTTTCCATACATACTGGCTAGAAGCTACGGAATTCGAGAAGTCGGCGGCCATCAGTCAGGATCGGCTACAGCGAATGACTTTCGGGTGACTCGCATACAAACTAGTCGGTATGTTAGATAGTCGCACCAGGACAACCAAATTTTGCGCGCTGCTTAATTCCTCTTGATGTTCAAATATTTGCCATATACTGATTGGTATGTTGGAAGCGCACAAGAGACGGAAACCCAGGGCGACCACGCCGCGCGATCCTGAGCGCACAAGGGAGCGCTTGCTGCAGGCGGCATCCCGCGAGATCTACCGATCGGGGTTCCAGAGCGCCAGCCTCGACACAATTCTGGCCTCGGCTGGCGTTACCAAGGGAGCCCTTTACTACCATTTCAAAAGCAAGGAAGCCTTGGGATACGCCGTCATCGAAGAGGTCATCGCCCCCGACGTCCACGGCAAATGGGTGCGGCCTTTCCAGAGCGTCAAGGACCCTATCGATGCGTTGATTGGCGCCGTTCGACGTATACCCGTTCGGCCCGCGGATGTGCGGGGTGGCTGCCAACTGAACAATCTGGCGCAGGAAATGTCTCCTCTTGACGCGGGATTCCGGAGGCGGATGGCGAGAATTTTCGATGCCTGGCGCGAGGCCGTTGCCTTCACTTTGCGGGAGGGCCAGACCCGCCGAAGCGTTCGTCGCGACATCGAGCCCGCTGACGTCGCTGCCTCACTGATCGCGATGGTCGAAGGCTATGGCTCGCTGGCAAAGAATGCTCAGGATCCGAAAGTGATGAAGGCGGGAATCAGAAACATCGTCGATTGGTTACGATCCCTGCGCCCGCCGGGCAACCGCAAGCGAGCCTGATCGCATCAGTTGCAACTAGCAGCTGATATTTTACATACCAACCGGTTTGTAGGCTCGGACAGTCAGCATCGCGATCGGGCGAAGCGTTTCCAGCTACATCATGAATGAGGAGAACGAACAATGACGATGAAAATGACAGTCGCAGCGATCGCAATGTCGCGCAGGAACCTCCTCGCTACGGGCGCCTGCGCTCTGGTTGGCACCCTGAGCCTGCCGGGATTGGCAAGTGCCAGCGCATCGGACGGGCAGAACTTAACAAATGAGGAAATTGTCCGACAGTGGTACGCAGCCTGGGAGCAGAAGGAATGGGGCCCGGTGGATAGCCTGCTCGCCGACAACTTCACCTTTTCCAGCGCGGCCGGCGACGACCACATCAGCAAGAGCGCTTTCAAAGAGCAATGCTGGAAAACGCAGATCGGTTTCATTAAACATTTTGACCTGGAGCGGGTAGCTACAGGCGCGGACGATGCTTTTGTGAAATATCTTTGCCACACCACAAACGGTAAATCGTTTCAAAACGTGGAGTATCTCCGCATCAAGGACGGGAAGTTGCAATCCATTGAGTGTTATTTCGGCGCGCAATCCAGCTTTCCGTCAGCAGTGAGCCGTGGGCAGAAGTAGCGCAAAGTCAATACGAGAGAGCAAGGGGTCCCGCCATGAGCGCCCGCGAAATTCAGGATGAGAAAGTCATTGCACCTGAGATGTTTGTTCATCAGGCCGCTTACGAAGGGGCGGACGTTTCGGTTAGCCCACTGCGCGGGGCTACGATTTGCTTCCCCAAGCAGAGACGGCATTACACTTCCGGATCGACAGCGGACGAGTTGTGCGAAGCTGCAGATGCATCCTTGCTCCCAGCAATCCGAGCTGACGCCACATACCTCTTGCGAGTCTTGCGGCAGTTGGAGGTCATTGCAAAACAACACGCGCCACGGATCGCGTTCAAGGCAAAGGGTAGCATCCTACTCTTGGATTTAGCTGACATCCTGGCCGTGCAAGCTGAGGGTAATTACGTTTCGTTGCAACATCGAACGAATTCCTATTTGGTGCGCGAGTCTCTGTCGTCCTTGGCAGAGAAGCTCAAACCCTACGGTTTTATTCGCATCCACCGCTCGGTCGTAGTGAATAGTTCGGCCGTGGAGGAGATCCAACCCTTACCGACGGGGGAGCACCGGCTGCGCGTGAAAGGTGGGAAAGAATACCTGGTAACGCGTACCTACAAACACAAACTCAGAGATCTGGCTCAACTCTGGATCGGCTCAGAGCGCCTCTGCGGCTAACAGGCGGGCAAGAGGTTCTGCCTCGTGGCTCTGTCGTAGCATTCCGGATTAGGCGCGCCTTCGCTCATGGGTTTCCCCAGGATCTCCTGCGCTTGACAAGCGCCGATTCAAGACCTATTCTAGGCGAACAAATAGCGAAAATACACTCCGCCTATGGCCTCCGTTCCGCTCCTCCCCGATGCCGAGTTTCATCTCGATTCCGAGCCCAATTCCCGTCCCAAGCTCATCGGCATCGCCCGCCTCGCTGCGGCCGGCGAGTCGCTACGCGACGGACACAATGTCGAATACTTCAGCCTCGGAACACGCTCTCTTCTCAGCCGCGTGGTCAGCAATCGCAATCTTCCCTTCTCCTGGGCCATCAATCCTTATCGGGGATGCGAATTCGCCTGCAAGTATTGCTACGCGCGTTACACCCACGAATTCATGGAACTCCGCGATGGCCTTGATTTCGAGCGCAAAATTTTCGTCAAGCAACACGCCGCCGCGCTCCTTCGTTCGGAATTAAAGAAAGTCAAACACGGTGAACAGATTTCCATCGGCACCGCCACCGATCCCTATCAGCCCGCCGAGCGCCGCTTCGAGATCACGCGTGCGATTCTCGAAGAACTTGCATTGCACTCTGGCCTCGAAATCGGAATCGTCACCAAATCGAACCTGATCCTGCGCGACGCCGCGATTCTGCGGACCATCGCCGAGCACAACCGCATCTTCGTAAATCTCACCGTCACCACTGTCGATATCGAACTGGCGCGCAAGCTTGAGCCGCGGGCGCCCCGTCCCGATCTGCGGCTGGAGGCGGTCCGCCAATTGAATCTCGCTGGCGTGAACTCAGGCGTAGGCTGCGCTCCCGTTCTTCCCGAGATCACCGATCATCCGCGCGACCTCGAAGCGCTGGTGAAAGCCGCTGGCGAAGCGGGGGCCAAGTATGTCTTTGCCAATCCGCTTTTTCTGAAGCCTTGCTCGGCGGCCGTCTTCCTACCCTTCGTTGAACAGCACTTTCCAGCGCTGCTCGATCTCTATCGCGCCCGCTACGCCGATCGCGCATTCCTGCCGCAGGGGTACGGCCAGCGCTTATCGCAGTTGATGGCACGGTTGCGGCAAAAGTATGGAATTGGCGGTGCTCATGACCGCCGAAGCCAACGTGCCCTCGCCGTCGCAACTGCGGACCAGCAATTGGGATTGTTTTAAGAATTTGTTTTAGTCTCGGCTGCGGCCCAACAGAGTCGCCTCGCAGCGCTCGGTTCACAGGCGAGCGCGCCCGCTCCATATCAATGCGCAGGAGCCAGGGCTTCCAGCGAACTACCTTATAATGGTGCTTCGATCATGCCCTCTCCTCAGAACGCCATTCCCCCGCAACCGCAATTCAAGGGCAAGACTCGCCGTTTCTGGGACCGCGTCAGCGAGGGGATGGCGCTCCACGAACTCTGGTCGCAGTTTGCCAAGGATGCACGCTCCAGCTATCGTTTCTATTCCGCAGGACTCGACCAACTCGAAGCGCAACCCTCCCGGAGTCGCCGGTTCTGGCAATTCAGCAAGGCGATGTTTTGGGCCATCCTCGAAAAGCTGACCCCGGCGCGCCGCATTTTGCTGTTGGTCGGCTTGGCCCTCTTGTTCTTTTCCGCCGGAATCACCTATGGTGACAAAGCCGGCGAAGTTCACATTTTTGAACTCGACACGCGCGTGGTGGGTGGGCTGCTGATCTTCCTCGTGCTGCTGCTTGAGCTGGCTGATCGCGTAATCATGAAACGCGATCTCGAAATCGCCAAAGACATTCAAGCATGGCTGCTGCCGGGTGCACCGCTCCAGCTTCCCGGATACCAGATTGCCTACGCAACCCGTCCGGCGAACACTGTCGCGGGCGATTACTACGACGTCATCCTGCGCCCCGGCCGCGAAGTAAGTGACAACCGCATTCTATTCGTCGTCGCCGATGTCGCCGGCAAAAGTATTCCCGCAGCCATGCTGATGGCAACCTTCCAGGCGAGCCTGCGAACGCTGTCCATGAGCGGCGTTACGCTCGCCGAGCTCATCGCGGGCATTAATCGCTATTCCTGCTCCAACAGCCAGGGTGGAGCGCGTTACACCACAGCTTTTCTCGCCGAACTCGATCCCGCGACTGGCGACGTGAGCTATGTCAATGCTGGCCACAACGTTCCCATTCTTCGCCGAAAATCGGGACTCGTGGAGCGCCTCGAAGCCGGAGGTTTGCCGGTTGGCATGTTTGCCGATTCGCCTTACCAGATCGGGACGACCCGCATCGAGACCGGAGATTGGCTGGTGATCTTTACCGACGGAATCGTTGAAGCGGAAAATGCAAAGACCGAAGAATACGGCGAACCAGAGTTGATCCGCCTGGTTGATCGGGCATCGGCGTCGACTCCCGCCGAGCTGTTGCGCACGCTGCTGGCGGAATTGGATCAGTTCGTAGGCAATACTCCGCAGCACGATGACATGACATGCCTGCTGTTGAAGCGAATGTGAATTCGAGAGCTGCGGTTCAAACTTCCCACGGTTCAGACATCCCACGGTTAGAGCGGCTTCAATCCGGCAAATGAAAGCACATGCTCGGCCGCGACCTGCGCCTGAGCCGGGTCTGACGAGATTTTTCGCACCTGCGCTGCCAGCGAGTCCGCGTCGGCCGTTCGTCCCGCGCGCTTCAAAGCTTGCATCAGCAGAACGGCTTTCAAATCATTCGGATCGACCTGCAACGCGTGCGCCAGTTCAGCGACCGCCACGTCCGACTGCCCCTGACGCAGCGCCAGTACACCCGCGCCCATCAATGCCGTTCCATCATCCGGATTCAGTTGCAGGGCGTTCTGGTAGCTTTCATTCGCCTGATCGTATTCGCGCATCTGCAAATGAGCTTGTCCAACTCCGCTCCACGCCGCAGCCCGAACTTTGCGATCGGGAGCTATTCGAAGCACCGAAGAAAAGTCGTCCAGCGCCTCAGCCGGATGACCGACTGATAATTCATACGAAGCAAGTGCGAGCACTTGCACCGCCGGATACCGATGCAGCGCCTCAGCTGACCGAAACTCCCCAACTGCCTCATCGGTTTTTCCCTGCTTCGATAAAGCAATGGCCAGATTGTCGTGCGCCATATAGTTTCGCTTGGTGACACTCAACGTGTAGCGCCACAGCGTTTCATCATTGCGCCAATAGCCAAGTTGCCGATAGGTGAGGCATCCCAATACAACCACAACAACAACGCCGGCGGCGGCAGGATAGAGCCTCGGGATTCGATAATCTGCGACCATCTCGCGAATGCCCCAGACGCTCGCAATCAATATCCCGATCAAAGGCACATAGGCGAAGCGGTCGGCCATCGCCTGCTCACCCACCGTGACCAATCCAATCATCGGGACTAGAGTGCCGAGAAACCAGAACCATCCGACGAACAAGTAACGATGCTGGCGATAAACCAACACGAGTCCGGTCACCACCAGCAACAGCCCCGCCGCTGCAATCACCTGCCACACCGGCAACGAACTTCCCGGATGCGGATACATCGGCGCCAGACGCGCCGGCCAAACCGCTTTCTCCAGATATCGCGCGTATGAAACCACAGCATTCTCAAACCGCGCTGCCAGCGAGACTTCATTCACCGTCCGGACCGCCGCTCCAGCGCGCTGCGCAATTACCGTGATCACCGAATCGGCGGCCGCAAGAACAAAGAGTGGCCACTTCTCCCAGAGTAAGAAGCCGAACGAGCGCGGGACTGGCGCGGTCAACGAAATGTCGACAGCACCTGGATCCGGATTCTCACTCGACGCCCACCCACCGATACGACGCAGCGGCCAGTAATCCCAAAGCAGCAATACAAACGGCAAGGTGACGATCTGCGGCTTTGCCATCAGACCCAAAGCGAAGCAAACCGTCACCCACCAAAAGAGCTTCCGCTTTTCCGTTTGCGCATAGCGGTCGTATAAATGCAGCGCGATTAGGAAGAACAACATGCTGAGCACGTTCTTGCGCTCCGCCACCCAGGCCACCGATTCGACGTTCAGCGGATGCAGCGCAAACAACGCCGCTACCGTCAGACTTGGCCAGGTCAGTCCAGTTGCGCACTGCAGCAACAGAAACAGCAACACCACATTCGCGGCATGCAGCAGAAGATTGATGTAATGGTGTCCTGCGGGATCGAGACGGAAAATCTGGCAATCGAATGCATGCGACAGCCACGTCACCGGATGCCAGTATCCCGCATGAAATGTGGTGAACGACCACTTCAGCGTCTGCCAGCTCAGGCCGCTCTGCACCTGCGGATTCTTCAGAATGTAGACGGAGTCGTCGAAATCGGTGAACTGATTGCCCGCGACGGGGTTATAGAAAGCAAGCGTAGCGGCCACCAGCAACAGGCACCAGATAGCGGCACGCTTCTCGTTAGAAATCAGGTTGGTAGCTGACATGACAGTGGCATGTCGATCGCTGCAGACAAGTTCTCCATCGTAGAAATCTTGCGCAGCCTGCCGTTACTAATTTTAGCGAGGTAAGATCGCGTGAAACAGCTGGACCAGGCTCGTCTCTACTCCGAAGTAACGGCCTCGCCAGCCTGTCCTGCCATCAATTCCCGATACATCTGATGGAAAGCGTAAACTCCTTTTTCCTGCTTCACGCTGTAACGTCCGCTGCGGTAACTGCGCGAGTGGAGGTTCTTCTGCACGATCTCACAGATTCGGCCGTCTTCTTCCTGAATCTCGTCGCTGAAAGCTGAGGCCTTTCGCGCCGTTTCGCTTCCTAGGTCCTTCTCTGGCACGTACCACTCGAAAATCGCCAGCGTGCGTTCAGCCGTGAGCGGCAGAATGATATTCACCGAGACGTTGTCCGGATAACAGTTCAGCATCCAGTTGGGAAAAATCCAGAAGTAATCAGCCGTGAGGTCGCGGGATTCCTGATAACGCCGCGGAACCTCATCTCCCTGCTGCGCCCCCCGGATCGGCGTCCATTGGCGGATGTACCATGGGTAAGTCTCAACCGTATACGCGCCATAGTCGATTTCGCGATTGAGCGACGGATGCACGCTGGGCACGTGATAGCCCTCAAGATAGTTGTCGATATAAGTTTTCCAATTGCACTGCATGTCGTAAGTGCGGCGCTCGGAAAACTTCATCGCGCTGAAGTCGAACTTGGCCGCCTGAGCTGGCATATCGCCGAGCGATTCGTGCAGCGCCCGCGCCTTAGGGTCGAGATTGACGAAAATCAGATTGAACCATTCTTCGAGACGAACAGGCACGAGGCCGAAGTTCTTGGGGTCGAAATTCTCCACCCCATCAAATTCAGGCGTAACCAGCAGAGCGCCGTCGAGGCGATAAGTCCATCCGTGATAGCCGCAGCGAAACAGTTTGCGGTTTCCACAATCCGTCGCCGGATTGCCCGCCCGATGCCGGCAGACGTTATAGAAACCCCGCAGTACGCCATCATCACCGCGAACAATCAGCAGCGGCTCGCCAATAAAGTCGAAAGTAAAATAATCTCCCGGTTCCGCAGCCTGATGCGCATGGCCGACGAGCTGCCAGGTGGTCGAAAAGATTGCAGCTTTTTCTTCTTCGAAAGTCGCCGCGCTGAAATAAAGCGGCGCCGGCAGAGTGCAAGCGCGAGCGATATCGCGATCGATGTCACGAGCGATGTCACGATTGGAGTTCAATTGAAAATTTGGCATGGGCGTTCCAGCGAGCCTCATTTTAGCTCAGCGTCGCGCTCGCTCAGCTTCGCGAGCCTTTCGCGCGAGAGCGATCGCAATTACCTTCGTGCCCGTTAGACTTCGCTCGCCTTCGCGCATAGCCGCCGGCACTGATAATCTGCGGTGGAGCAGGCTGCGCTCCTTAGAACATGCTGAATCGTCCCACACTTGTGCGAACCGTCCTCACAGTTACGCTGTTTGCGACCGTTTTGGCGCTTTCGCTGAGCCGCAGTTTTTACAGCGATGCCATGGTCGATGCGTTCATGGCCCTCGCGCTCGGCAGCGCGCTGATCACCCTGCTCGTCCTTCAACCTTCCTGGATCAACTTCGCGGCCGCGGTTTTCGGCAGCGTTCTCTTGGCCACTCTTGACTATCGCGTTCTGGATTTCACGCCAAAGTTCATGGCGGCATTTTCATTCCTCGGCCTCGGCAGCCTAGTTGTACTTGGCGCGCGCACCATCTGGGCGCGAAATCAGGAACGCACTCTATTGCTCTATGCTTTTCTTCCCGCCATCCTGTTTGCGGCTTCGGAGTACATGGCTTCGACCTTGCTCGATTTCACCGAAGCGCTTCATCCCAAGACATTCGATCTGTATCTCTATTCTTTTGATTCCAGTCTCCGCGTGCAAATCAGTTTTCTCATCGGACAGATCTTCAGCCTGCACCTATGGTTTCGCTTCGCCGCGCTGGTCTTTTATATAGCTTTGCCGCTGCCGCTCGCACTGGTGTATGCTGCCCATCTTCGTCGCAAAAGCAAGAATGCTTTCCCCGTCATGCTGGCGTTTCTCGTCACCGGACCACTCGGCGTGCTTTTCTACAACATGGTTCCGGCCACTGGCCCCGTCCACATCTTCGGACAAAATTTCCCGTGGCATCCCTTGCCCGCTCAGCAAGTGATGCATCTCGTATTGCAAACCTTGCCAGTTAAAGGAGCGCGCAATGCCATTCCTTCGCTGCACATGGCTTGGGTGCTGCTGATCTGGTGGAACTCCAGAGGCCTCTCGCGATGGATTCGCGCCATAGCCTTCGCCTTCGTTTTCTTTACCATCCTCGCCACCATGGGCATCGGTGAACATTACTTCGTCGACCTGGTGGTCGCCTTCCCGTTCGCGCTGATGGTACAGGCCCTATGCATGTATCGTTTGCCGTTCAAAGACGGGGCGCGCCGCGTGGCCTTTTTGTTTGGAACCTTCGCCAGTCTTCTCTGGATGGCCTTACTCAGCTTCGCCACCCCGTTCTTTTGGATTTCACCTCTTATACCCTGGGCCCTGGTGATCGCGACTATCGCTGTCTCCTGCTGGCTGATCTATCGCCTGCAAAACGCCTCTCAGTACTCAGAGGCAGGCAACCAACTGACAAAGCCACTCCAAGACGAGCCGGTCGGCCATGGAACCGATCCCGCACAATCGCTAAGCTTGGTTGAGCAGAGTTGAACCTATGAGTGCTTCTTCTGCCGCTGCCGCGCCGCAACCTCTGGAAGCGCGAGCACCCGCGACTACCCAGCTGTTTCAATCGGCCCGCCAGCGCACCCTGCTGCTGTGCCTGCTGTTGACCATAGTCGTGCTGGTTTCTTACAGCCCAATAACCGCCAACGGATTCCTTAACTACGACGACGATGGCTACATCACGGGCAATCCTCAGGTGCAGGCCGGTCTCACGTCGGCGACGGTGAAATGGGCTTTCACCACCTATGACAAGGCGAACTGGCATCCGCTCACGTGGCTATCCCACGCTCTCGACTGCGAACTCTTCGGGCTGAAACCTGCCGGACATCACTACACGAATGTCGTACTGCACGCAGCCAATGCCGTCGTTCTTTTTCTGTTTCTGCAAACCGCAACCGGATACCGCTGGCGCAGCCTGATGGTCGCCGCGCTGTTCGCCCTACACCCGATCAACGTCGAGTCGGTGGCTTGGGCTTCCGAGCGCAAGAATGTGCTGAGCATGTTGTTTTTTCTGCTCGCGCTGTACGCCTATGTCTGGTATGTCCTGAAATGGCAAGCACGCACGCCTGGTTCGACCCAATCAAACCTGGGCCGATATTCCGCCGTGGCTTGTCTGTTTGCGCTCGGGTTACTCAGCAAGCCACAAGTCGTTACGCTTCCATTCCTCCTATTGCTGCTGGACTACTGGCCGCTCCGCAGAATCGGTTTGCCGGCTGGCACTAACCAAACCGGCACTAACAAGGTTGTGGCGGGCCGGGAGGCTTGGCCCGAGCGCACGCCAAGCGTGTCACTCGGATGGCTCGTCATCGAAAAACTGCCGCTCCTGCTGCTCTCCGCCGCCAGCGTGTTCATGACCATGAGGGCGCAAAGAGCCGGAGGCGCCGTCAAGACTCTTGCCCAGTACAGCGCGCTCTTGCGCGTCGAAACCTGCGTGATCTCGTACGTCGGTTATCTGCAAAAAGCCTTCTGGCCTTCGCACCTCGTCGCGTTGTATCCGCATCCCACGCAACTCTATCCTGCCTGGCAAGTGGCTGCGGCCGCGCTGGCACTGATTCTGATCACCGCAGCCGTTCTCACTCCGCCAGCTCGCGACCGCCGCTATCTCGCCGTCGGATGGTTCTGGTTCCTGGGCAGCCTCGTGCCCATGATTGGATTGGTGCAGGTCGGCACGCAGGCGATGGCCGATCGTTACGCGTATATCCCATTCATTGGCTTGTTTCTGATGGTCACGTGGCTCGTGGCGGATTGGGTCGAAGCCCACCGCTTCTCCATTCGATGGCTAGCCGTCGCCTCTGTCGCTTGTCTGCTGTTGCTCGGGACCCTCACTTACCGCCAAGTCGGCTATTGGCACGACACTGAATCGTTCTGGCTGCGGACATTGTCCCTCACCCGCAACAATTTCGTGGCCGAAGACATGCTTGGGGACTTCCTGTCCAGCCAAGGCAGGCGCGAGGACGCCGCCATACACTACCGCGCTGCCGTGGTCATCCATCCCGACGATATCCCCGCTAACCTGAATCTCGCCTTTTACGAGCGTGATCGCGGCAATCTGCCCGCAGCCATCGACCATTATCAAATTGTGGTTCTTCGGGCTGCCAGGCTGAACAACGACGCCGCTGTCGCTGTTCGCATCATGGCCTACATCAATCTCGGATCGGCCTATACCCAACTCGACGAACCCGCAAAGGCAAAGCAGAGTTTCGAAGCAGCGCTACAATTGGCCCCCGATGCAGCCGAGGCCCCGGAAGCAATGGTCGGACTTGGCCTGCTTGCCCAAAAGGACGGCGATCTGCCCGAGGCCGTTCGTCAGTATTCCCACGCCATGGCTGTACAACCCACCGATGTCGGCTACCTCCTGCTGGCGCGTGCCTTGCAGCAGCAAGGACACACTGACCAAGCCAATGCCATCGTCGAACGCATCACCCGCCTTTCTCCCGACTTTTCCAAAGCGCAGAAAACGGCCGACTCGCTTCTCGCCGGAAGGTAAGACAACACCAATCGCCTCGCTGGCACTCATCGCAAGCCAGGACAACTCCAAATGCCCGCTATCCTCATCTGCAAGAAATGCAAACGCGACCGTTCCGAGAATGGCACTTGCCGCGACTGGCAAGCGATTTGGAGTGAATCACTCCCGCGCCGCTACCTGTCAAAATTTGTCAAATTCAGGCTCTGAAAGTGTCATACTGGAGCTACCGAAAGCGAGTTGAGGAAGTGACCATTCTCCAGCGTGCCATTGAAAACACTGAGTTTGCATCCAGAAGGGCATTTGACTAACGTCACTTGGGCCTCTGGCCCTAAGAGTGCGATAGTACCTGCGAGTTGGTCATCCAACCAAAACCAGTCAAACGGAGACGAGGAAACTAAATGCGGAAACAAAAGGGCTTCTCACTGATCGAACTGCTGATCGTGGTGGCGATCATTCTGATCATCGCTGCGATTGCTATCCCGAACCTGTTGCGTGCACGTATTGCGGCGAACGAGTCGTCCGCTGTCGCATCGCTTCGGACCATCAACACTGCTGAAATCTCTTACAACTCCAGCTACCCGACGGTCGGCTTTTCGGGTACCCTGTCGGCTTTGTCTGGCACCAGCTGCGCGCCGCCTAGCTCCACGGGCGCTTGCTTGATCGACACCACGCTGGCTTCCGGCACCAAGAGCGGTTATACGTTCGTTGTGGCCAACGCTTCCGGCACCCCGGTATCGACTTATTCGGCGAACGCCAATCCGTTGACGCCGAACCAGACCGGTGTGCGCTACTTCTGCTCCATCGCAGACGCTGTGATTCGTGTCAGCCCTGCGGGCGCAACCTGCACTGGTACCGAGCAGCCCCTGCAGTAAGCTTAGTTTTGGCAAAGTACCTGGGGGAGGGTACAAGCCGGAAAAGAGCAGAGGAGAAATCCTCTGCTTTTTTGTTTTTGCTTAAAGCTCTTAAATTCCCCGCGACGCCGATTTCTCAAGGACTGACAAAATTTGGCAGAACTTCATCCGATCGCCAAGAATTGTCATCTTTCATCTCCCCCGGCCATTACCTGGATATTGCTGGCGCAGAATTGACGTAACGAATTGTTAAGGAAAAATGCCGCTTCCAGCGCACCCTGAGTTACTCCCATGCATGTCCCGCAGAACGGTTCATGAACTGCAAATAGTCTGGCAGCTGTCGAAGTTATCTCGGGCCCCGAAGAGGACGGAGTTGGTCAGGAACCAATGAAGAAAACTAAAGGCTTTTCACTGATTGAGCTGTTGATTGTAGTAGCGATCATTCTGATTATCGCGGCTATCGCGATTCCCAACCTGCTGCGGGCACGCATCGCGGCCAACGAGTCTTCTGCCGTAGCTTCCCTGCGGACTTTGAATACGGCGCAGATCTCTTATGACTCCGCCTACCCAACCATCGGCTTTGCTACCACGCTTGCAGCGCTGAGCGGCACCAGTTGCGCCCCGCCAGGAAGCTCTCAAGCCTGCTACATCGACGAAACCCTGGCTTCCGGCACTAAGAGTGGATATACATTCGTGCTGTCCGGCACGTCGGGAACGCCGAACTCGACTTACAATTTTGCTGCATCGCCGTTGACCCCGAACCAGACCGGTGTTCGCTACTTCTGCTCGTTCGCCGACGCCGTGATTCGCGTCAGCAGCACCGCAATCGGCTCCGGCGCCTGCACTACCAGCATTGCGCCGTTGCAATAGGCTTTGGCCATGTGCCTGGGGGAGGGTACAAGCCAGAAAGAAGCAGAGGAGCAATCCTCTGCTTTTTTATTGGTGGGAGTTTTCCCGGCTCCCCGGATACGCGAATCTGTTGTGTGCCTCCGACAAGAGATGCCAAAAAATGTTACTTCCGCCGCGGTTCGTGTATCCACCCTATGCCCCTAAGATCGGGTCTCCGCATCGCCCTCAATCCCAAGGACATAGAATCTCTTCTCTGCGCTCGCGTCCGGCAACCAAAGTGCAATGGTATCTCTGGCAGTTGACCGGACAGTCTCGCCCCCGGTCCGAAAGATGCGATGCCCACGACCGCGCAAAAAATAAAAGGATTCTCGCTCATCGAGCTGCTGATCGTTGTAGCCATCATCCTGATCATTGCCGCGGTTGCCGTGCCCAGCTTTATCCGGTCGCGCATCGCGGCCAACGAATCTTCCGCCGTGGCTTCCGTACGTACCGTGAACACGGCGCAGATCTCGTATAACTCCGCGTACCCCACCGTAGGCTACGCGGGCAGTCTGACGGCCTTAGGTGGCACCAGCTGCTCGCCGCCAAGTTCAACCAGCGCCTGCTTGATTGATACGGTGCTTGCCGCTGGCCAACGCAGCGGCTATAACTTCGTGCTCTCCAACGTCAGCGGCACGCCTAATGCAAGCTACAACATCATCGGCAGCCCCGTTTTGTGGAACTATTCGGGCATGCGCTATTTCTGCTCTTTCGAAGATGCTGTGGTCCGTGTCAGCATGACCGCGATCACCACCTGCAATGAGTCCGTCACTCCGCAACAATAGCTGATGTCACGCGGAGATTCGCACCCTCAGAATCCTTTACCTTCGTAACCATCCCCTCTGTCAACCACCCACTGGACCTGTCAGAGTTGCTTATAATTCCTTCATCGGATGAAAACCAAGGTAAGAATGAAGACGAGAACCAGATTCGAATCAAGGTCACAGTTAGAGGCTCGGTAATCTACGCATGGCCATCGCTGCCATTGAAATTCTAGATTTGGAAAAAAGCTACCTTGTCGGATTCTGGCGCAAGCGCCCGAAGCTCGCCCTGCGCCCGCTTCGCCTAACCATTGAGGAAGGCGAGGTCTTCGGCTTCCTCGGCCCCAACGGCGCAGGCAAGACCACTACTCTCAAGCTTCTCATGGGACTGGTCTTCCCGACCGCGGGCACAGCCCGGATTCTCGGCATGGACATGGACGATCCCCGCGTCAAATCGCAGATCGGATTTCTGCCCGAGCAGCCTTACTTCTACGACCACCTGACCGCCCGAGAACTTCTCAACTACTACGGACAGCTTTCCGGAATTCCATCCAAAGAGCGCTCGGCGCGGGTGGAGCGGATGCTGGCGCGCGTCGGATTGAGCGATTCCGCCGGCATTCAACTCCGCAAATTCTCGAAAGGAATGTTGCAGCGCGTAGGGCTGGCCCAGGCGATCCTGCACGATCCCAAACTCGTATTTCTCGATGAACCCATGTCAGGCCTTGATCCCATGGGACGCCGCGAAGTGCGTGACCTCATTCAGCAATTGCGGCAGGAAGGCAAGACAGTTTTCTTTTCCACGCACATCTTGTCTGACGCGGAATCGCTTTGCGATCGCGTGGCCGTCATCCACCAGGGCGAATTGCGCGGAGTAGGCAAAGTGGCGGAATTAACTTCCGAGACGCAGGGTAAAGTCGAAATTGTTTTCTACGCCAACGCGCAAAAGGTTCCTGCGGCCTTAACGGCCCTGGGAGCCGAGTCGCGATTCGGCGGCGGCAACATGGTCAACTCCGTGTTGCCCGAAGCCCAGCAGGAAGCCGCTCTCGACGTGCTCCGGCGTGAGCAACTGAAGCTCATTTCGCTGACGCCAGTTCGCCGCTCGCTCGAGGAATATTACATTCAACAATTGCGGCCGGCGGAGAACGAAGAAATCGCAAACAAAGAAAGCTTTAAGAAAGAACTTCGCCCAGAAGCCAGCCGGAAAGGAGTCGGCGTATGAACTCCAACGTTACCGGTGCACGCATCGGCTATATTGCCTTCAACACTTTTCGCGAGGCTGTCCGTGATCGCGTTCTCTACAACCTGATAGCGTTTGCACTTTTGCTCTCCGGGGCCGCAATCCTGGTCGGCGAAATCTCCATCGACATCGAGCGTCTCGTCGTCGTTAACCTCGGCCTCACCGCCATCTCGCTGTTCGGAGTCGTGATCGCCATCTTCATCGGAATCGGGCTCGTCTCGAAAGAGATCGATAAGCGCACTCTCTACACCGTTCTTTCGCGACCGGTGCGCCGATGGGAGTTCGTCGTAGGTAAGTTCTTCGGCCTCACGGGAACGCTGGTGGTCAATACGTTCTTCATGGCGCTCGGCGTGTTTCTCGCGCTCGTCTACGTCGCCCACAAGTTCGAACCGATGGATGTCTGGGTCCTGGCGGCCCTATATTTCATCGTGCTGCAATTCTTCATCGTCTGCGCTTTGGCGCTGTTTTTTTCGTCTTTTTCCACACCTCTGATGTCCGCCATCTTCACCTTCGCACTCTTTGTCATTGGAAATCTCTCGGAAGACCTCCGCGGCTTTGCCCGAGTAACGTCCGGCCTCGGCGGCGCTTTGGCCACCCTCGTCGCTTACGCGGTGCCGAACTTTTCCGCGTTGAACGTGATCAGCCAGGTCGCACATGGCGACCCCATACCCGGACGCCTGATTCTCTACAACACCGCCTACACGCTTCTGTATTCGGCAATGGCCATTTCCGGAGCGGTCCTCATCTTTCAACGCCGGAATCTGAAATGAAAATGACGCCAACCCGGCGCGTAACTCTGGCAGCGACAGCGGTGCTCTTGCTCTCTGCCTTCGGCTCCGTCGCCGCGACTCACGCGATTGACCACCAGCGCACAAATTCTGTATCGGAACAAGCCCTCTACTTTCGCTCTACCAAAGTGTTGCGCCGGTTGAGCCTCGGTTACACCGGTTTGCTGGCAGATATTTACTGGACGCGCGCTGTCCAGTATTTCGGGCAGCAGCACCATAACGACTCTGGCGATTTCCGACTGCTGTCGCCGCTGCTCGAAGTCACCACCGAACTCGATCCCCAACTCTTGCCGGCTTACCAGTTCGGGGCCAATTTTCTCGCTCCCAAGCCGCCCAATGGAGCGGGGCTTCCCGGCGCAGCGCTCGCGCTCACCCAGTACGGAATCGCGCATAATCCCGACCAGTGGCGTCTTTACTACAACCTCGGGTTCATCTACTACACCGAACTCAACGATTACGCCAAAGCCGCCGACGCCTTCAGGCGCGGGGCCGCGCTTCCCGTCACCAACGATTTCATGCCCATCCTGGCGGCGCGAATGGCGCAGCACGCCGGCGAATTCGACACTGCCCGTATGTTGTGGTTCACCACCTACCAGAGCACCAAAGACGCACGCATCCGTCAGAACGCCGTAGAACATCTCTTAGCCCTGCAAGTGGACGAAGACATCACCCGCCTCGAGCAGGTTATCGAAAAGTACCGCGCCCGGACCGGACGCTTACCCTCTAGTTTCGGCGACATCGAGCACGCCGGCTTCATCCGTGGGACGCCCGCCGATCCCAAAGGACACGCGTACCTCCTGATGCCCGACGGCCGCATCCAAGTCGAGGATCCGCAGAAGCTCTACTTCATCACCAAAGGTCTTCCACCCGGGGCCGAACCGCCTCAACCCCCACACGAACCGCAACCAGATTTGAAATAGACGCGCACTCAGCAATTAGCATTTAGCATTCAAGGATCGGTGCGTCCTTAAACTAAGCGCTACTTGCTAAATGCTGATCCTTTTTCGAACCTGGTGGCGTGACCAAACCCAGGAACGCGGCGTCGCCAGCGCGACATTTCTGCTCTTCCGAAATCTCTGGATCTTCCTCCGCGACTCGACGCCCGAACGCCGCCGTCAGCGCTACGGCGATATGGAGTACGATTGGGAGCACCGCGTCAACACTACCAGTGGAACTCTGAGCTGGCGTGAACGTCTGCTTGGCACTTTTCACTCGCCCTACCAGCCCACCGATCCCGCTTTGTTTCAGGAGATGATGTCTGCTCTGCCCATCCAGTTTGATGAATTCACCTTCATCGATATCGGCTCCGGCAAAGGCCGAACCTTACTCATGGCTTCGGAATATCCATTCCAGAAGATTATTGGGGTTGAACTTCTGCCCCAACTCCACCTGGTGGCGCAAGAGAATCTGCGCCAATACCACAGCGAATCGCAAAAATGCTTTGCCTTCGAACCCGTCTGCGGAGACGCAACCACCTTCTCCTTTCCCGCCGAACCGCTGGTACTCTATTTGTTCAATCCCCTGCCCGAATCGGGCTTACGGCAGATGCTCGGCAACCTGGATCGCAGCCTGACCGCCAATCCCCGACCAGCTTATGTTCTCTACCACAATCCGCTGCTCGAGCACGTTCTAGCCGGAAGCGCTCAACTAACCAGGCTGGGCGGGACAGAATCCTACTCGCTCTACTGTTTCAGTGATGCAACCCAGACTCATTAACAGCTTTGTTGCGCCACTTCGTCGGTCAAACATTCCTGCCTAATTAATCCCATCCGGCATTTCACGAAGTAAAATCGAGAAGGGGAAACTGCCGTTGCATCGCCAAACAATTCTTCGATGGTTGCTCGCGGGCATATCTCTCGCCGTCGCCGCGCCAGCCCAGACCACTCCCCCACCCGACATTCACCAACTCGCCCGCGCTGTCGACGACCATTACAACCATCTTCGCAGCCTCGAATCCGACTTTACCGAGACCTATCGCGGCGCAGGCCCCGATCGTGTCGAATCGGGGACATTATGGTTGAAAAAGCCGCGCAAGATGCGCTGGGAATACCGTTCTCCAAAAGAGAAGCTGTTTGTCAGCGACGGCGAGCTTGTGTGGTTTTACTTGCCGGCAGAAAAACAGCTCCGGAAGACGACTCTTCGCAAGCTGGATGACTTGCGGTCTCCTTTGGCGTTTCTGCTTGGCAAGACCAAACTGGAGAGTGAGTTAACGGGTCTTTCTAAGGTTTTGGATCAATCGCCGTCGCAACCGGGCAATATTTTGTTGCGGGGGATTCCGCGCAACGCAGTTGGCCAGGTCAGCGAGGTGCAGATTGAGATCACACCGCTCCACCAGATCTCCCGCATCTTACTGATCGACGCGGACGGCGCGACCACCGAGTTTCGTTTTGCAGGGTGGAAAGAGAATTCAGAGATGAGCGACACCAGGTTCCAATTCACCCCTCCCCCCGGAGTCGAAACTGTGGAAGGCGAACTGGGGCCCTAGGGCGAACCGGCCGATCGTCGTTACTTACGTCCCACACAGATGGGTA
>Ga0210385_10000246_pt1 | contig 47366 bp, 36 predicted proteins | sample IncBWH26OmetaG_FD_160107 | JGI IMG/M metagenome (GOLD analysis project Ga0210385, IMG submission 160107) | Forest soil microbial communities from Barre Woods Harvard Forest LTER site, Petersham, Massachusetts, United States - Inc-BW-H-26-O ... | reverse complement strand
CGGGCAACATCGTGCACGCCACCGACACCGCCGGCATCGTGGTCATGACGCAGCTGCAGCCCATCTCGGTGATGTTCACGCTCCCCGAAGACGATGTGCCGAAGATGACCGAGGCGCTGGCGCAGGGCGCGCCCAGCGTCGTCGCACTGGCGCGCGATGACGGCACCGTGCTGGACACCGGCACGGTGGCGCTGCTCGACAATCAGATCGACCAGACCACCGGCACCATCCGCGTCAAGGCCACCTTTCCCAATGCCCATCTGCGGCTGTGGCCCGGCGAGTTCGTGAGCGCGCGCGTGCTGGTCAACATGCACATGCAGGCGCTGACCATTCCGGCGGCGGCCCTGCAGCGGGGACCGGATGGCATGTTTGCCTATGTGGTGCAGTCGGATTCCACCGTGGCCGTGCGCCCGCTCAAAGTCACGCTGCTGGATGAGAACACCGTGATCGTCGACAGCGGCTTGAGCGCCGGGGAGCGCGTGGTCACTTCCAACCTCTATCGCCTCGAGCCGGGAACGACGGTGCGCATCAACAGCGCCGCGGGCCACAAACCCTCATGAGCGTCTCAGCACCCTTCATCAACCGGCCCATCGCCACCTCGCTGCTGATGGCCGGCGTACTGCTGGTAGGGGTAGTGGCCTTTCCGCTGCTGCCGGTGGCGCCCCTGCCGCAGGTGGATTTCCCCACCATCCAGGTGACCGGACAGCTGCCCGGCGCAAGCCCGGAGACCATGGCGGCCACCGTGGCGCAGCCGTTGGAAACTCAGTTTGCTGCCATCCCCAGCGTTTCGCAGATGACCTCGACCAGCGTCCTGGGCACCTCGACGATCATCGTGCAGTTCGACCTGGACCGTAACATCGACGCGGCCGCACAGGACATCCAGTCGGCCATCACCGCCGCCGGTGGCCAGTTGCCCAAGAACCTGCCGGCGCCACCCAGCTACAAGAAGATCAATCCTTCCGACACCCCCATTCTCATGTACTCGGTCAGCTCCTCGGTGCTGCCCGTCACCACCGTCGATGACTTCGCCGAGACCGTCCTGGCGCAGCAGATGTCGCGCATCCCCGGGGTCGGCCAAGTCGCCATCGGCGGTCAGCAGAAACCCGCGGTGCGCATCCAGGTGGACCCGGCCAAGGTCGCCTCGATGGGCATCCAGCTGGAGGACATTGCCGGCGTCATCGCCAACGCCACGGTCAATGCGCCCAAGGGCTCCTTCAACGGCGCCTTGCACAATTTCGCGATTTACGACAACGACCAGCTGATGAGCGCCGCACCCTGGAACGACATCATCATCGCCTACGTGAATGGCGCCCCGGTGCGCATCCGCGACATCGGTGTGGCGGTGGATGGCCCGGAAAACAATCAGATGGTGGCCTGGCAGAACGGTCATCCCGGCATCCTGCTGCAGGTGTTCAAGCAGCCCGGCGCCAATGTCATCGATACGGTGAACCGCATCAAGGCCATGCTGCCGCATGCCATGCTGGCGGTACCGGCATCCGTGAAGGTCAGTCTGGTCATGGACCGGACGGTGACCATCAATGCCTCCGTGCACGATGTCGAGCTCACCCTGCTGCTGACCTTCTGCCTGGTGATCCTGGTGATCTTCCTGTTCCTGCGCAATGCCTGGGCCACGATCATTCCGGGCGTCACGGTGCCGCTGTCGCTGTTCGGCACCTGCGCCGGCATGTACCTGCTGGGCTACAGCCTCGACAATCTGTCGCTGATGGCTCTGACCATCGCGGTCGGGTTCGTGGTCGATGATGCCATCGTGATGCTGGAGAACATCTACCGGCACATCGAGGCGGGCCTGTCGCCGCGCGAAGCGGCTCTGAAGGGCGCCGGGGAGATCGGTTTCACCATCATCAGCATCAGCATCTCCCTGATCGCGGTGTTCATTCCGCTGCTGCTGATGAGCGGCATCATTGGCCGTCTGTTCCGCGAGTTCGCCATCGTGGTGACGCTCACCATCGTGGTCTCGGCCTGCGTCTCCCTGACGCTCTCGCCGATGATGTGCTCACTGTTCCTGCGCGATGAGAAGCATGTGCGCCACGGGCGCCTGTACACCATCATCGAGGGCGGCTTCGACAAGATAGTCGCCGGATATACCCGCGGCTTGGACTGGGTGCTGGCCCACCAGCGCATTACGCTGCTCGTGTTCCTCGCCACTTTGTGCAGCACCGTGCTGCTGTACATCCGCGTGCCCAAGGGCTTCTTCCCGCAGCAGGACACCGGCCTGATTTCCGGCCTTTCGGAAGCCGCCCAGGACATCTCCTTCAGCCAGATGGTCAAGATGCAGCATCGCCTGACCGACATCATTGGCCAGGACCCGGATGTAGCCTCGTACGCCGCTTCGGTCGGGGGCTCGCGCTCGATCAACCAGGGCTTCCTCATCATGAGCCTGAAGCCCAAGGATCAGCGCAAGTCGAGCGCCGACCAGGTGATCCTGCGGCTGCGGAAAAAATTCAACTCAGTCAGCGGCGGCACCGGCCATCTGCAGGCCGCGCAGGACATCAACATGGGCGGCCGCACCACCGCGACCCAGTACCAATACACCCTGCAGGACTCGAATCTGGACGAGCTCAGTGCCTGGGGGCCGAAACTGCTGGCGGCCATGAAGCAGCTTCCGGAACTCACGGACGCCACCTCCGATCAGTACACCAACAGTACCAAGGTGTCCCTGGTCATCGACCGCGATCAGGCGGCACGCTTCGGCATCCAGCCCGAACTGATCGATGCGACGCTGTATGACGCCTATGGCCAGCGCCAGGTGACCCAGTACTTCACCCAGTTGAACGCCTACCACGTGATCCTGGAAGTGCCGCCGGCCCTGCAGGGCGATCCTGGGTCGCTCGACAAGCTGTACATCAAATCCCCGATCACCAACCAGATGGTGCCGCTGTCCAGCGTCGCGCACTACGACACCTCGCACGTGACCTCCCTGCAGATCAATCACCAGGGTCAGTTTCCCTCGGTCACCCTGTCCTTCAACCTGGCGCCCGGCGTCGCCCTGGGCCAGGCGGTCGATGCCATCAATCGCACCTCGGCTACGATCCACCTGCCGGAGGGCATCACCGGATCCTTCCAGGGTACGGCGCAGGCCTTCCAGGATTCGCTGCGCACCGAGCCGCTGCTGATCCTCGCGGCGCTCATCGTGGTGTACATCATCCTGGGCATGCTCTATGAGAGCTACATCCATCCGCTGACCATTCTCTCGACCCTGCCCTCGGCCGGCGTCGGCGCGTTGCTGATGCTGCTCATCTTTCACTTGGACCTGTCGGTGATCGCGCTCATCGGCATCATCCTGCTGATCGGCATCGTCAAGAAGAACGGCATCATGATGGTGGACTTCGCGCTGCAGGCCGAGCGCGAGCGGCATCTGGCGCCCGAGGCCTCGATCCGCGAAGCCTGCCTGATGCGCTTCCGCCCCATCATGATGACCACCATGGCGGCGATCCTGGGTGCCCTGCCACTGATGCTGGGCCGTGGCACGGGCTCGGAGATGCGCGTGCCGCTGGGCTACACCATGGTGGGCGGGCTGGTGCTGAGCCAGGCGCTGACCCTGTTCACGACGCCGGTCATCTACCTGTACCTGGATCGCCTGCGGCTCAGATTCGGGCGCAAAGCCGAACACCGCGCCGACGCGCATGAAACTGCGGCGGCCAGTGCCGAAGCAGAAGCGGCAACCTGATGCAAAGGACAAGCGCATGAAGGTGCTACTGGTGGAGGACAACGAGCGTGTCACGCGCTTCGTCACCAAGGGCCTGCAGGAGGCCGGACACACGGCCGACCATGCCGACAATGGCCGCGATGGCCTGTTCCTCGCCGCCAGCGAGCGCTACGACGTCATCGTCATGGACCGGATGCTGCCGGGGAACATCGACGGCCTGTCACTGATCAGTGCCCTGCGCCAGTCGGGCAACCAGACGCCCATCCTGATCTTGAGCGCCCTGGCCGATGTCGATGAACGCATCAAGGGCCTGCGCGCCGGGGGCGATGACTACCTGACCAAGCCTTTCGCCTTCGGGGAGCTGTTGGCGCGGCTGGACGCCCTGGGCCGGCGCACCCGCCAGGACGGCACCGTCACCACTCTCGAAGTGGCGGACCTTAAGATGGACCTGCTGTCGCGCAAGGTGCTGCGCGGGGCTCGCCAGATACTGCTGCAGCCGCGGGAATTCAAGCTGCTGGAGTACCTGATGCGGCACGCCGGCCAGGTGGTCACGCGCACCATGCTGCTGGAGAACGTCTGGGACTATCATTTCGATCCGCAGACCAATGTCGTGGACGTGCACATCAGCAAGTTGCGCCAGAAAATCGAACCGGAGCCGGAACGCTCGCTGCTGCGCACCGTGCGCAATGCCGGCTACATGCTGAGCGCCGAGTAGGCCCATGGCGACCCTCATCCGCTCCTCGGCCGCCACTCTGTCCTTCAGCTATGTGTTGCTGGGCATTCTCGCGCTGGTGCTGTTCGCACTGCCGCTGGGTTACGCATGGCGGGCGGCTGACAACGACACACGCCTGCAGATCCTCGCCGAGGACTCGCAGCGGCTCGCGGAGGTATTCAACCGCAAGGGGCCCGCGGGACTCGCCGATTTCATCAACGAGCGGGTGGGCCTGCAGATCGCCGGCGAACGCATCCTGCTGCTGACGGATGCCAGGCAAAGGCCGCTGGCGGGGAACCTGCCGGCGTGGCCGGCCGGCGTGCCGGCGGATCCTGGCAGCTACACCACGCCCATTGAACTTGACCATCATCCGACCATGGTGACGCTGGTTCGCACCGTGCTGCCCGGCGGCTACAACCTGCTGGTGGGGCGCGATGTGGCGCGGCTCGCCCCGGTGATGACCCGCTTCTGGTACGGCCTCGCCGCCGCCATAGCGGTGCTGCTGGTGGCGGGCGTGGTCGGCGGCATCCTGATCCGCCGCGCGCTGCTGGCCCGCATCCACAGCATCCGCCAGACCGTCTCGGCCATCATGCAGGGGGAACTCAGCCACCGGCTGCCCACCGGCCGAGGCAGCGATGAGCTCAATACCCTGAGCGTCACCATCAACCGCATGCTCGAGCAGATCGAGCAGCTGGTGCATGGCGTCGCCAATGTCTCCAACGCCATCGCTCACGACCTGCGCACGCCGTTGACCGAACTGCGCTCAAGGCTCGAGGAGCTGTCTCTGACCCGCCCCTCGCCCGCCGAAGCATTCGCCGAAGTGGACGCGGCCGTGGCCGACGTCGACCGCGTCATCAGCATCTTCAATGCGCTGCTGCGACTGGCCGAGATCGACACCGGCATGCGCCGCTCCTGCTTCATGGACGTGGACCTGCGCGACCTGTGCGCGCGCGCCGTGGAATTCTACGTGCCGGCGGCGGAGGTCAAGGACATCACCCTCACCTACCGGGATGAGGCCGGCGCCCTGCATGCCTCGGGGGACAAGCTGCTGCTGGCGCAGGCGGTGAACAACCTCATCGACAACTCGCTCAAATACACCCCGCCGGGTGGCCAGGTGACGGTGACGACCATGCGTCCGGCCGGGGAGAATGCCGGCATAGTGGTCGCCGATACCGGCCCGGGCATGACGCCCGCGCAGCGCGCCCGGGCCACGGAGCGGTTTTTCCGCGGTGACGCCAGCCGCGGCACGCCGGGCGTGGGCCTGGGGTTGAGCCTGGTGCAGGCCGTCGCGCGACTGCACGGCGGTACTCTGGAATTCGCCGACCAGCAGCGCGGCCTCACCGCCATCATCAATTTCCCCAGCAAAGCCTGATTGGCATGCTGTATGTCTATCCACCGGTCCCCAGCGGCGCGCAGCCGCCGCAGCGGCCGATCTGGATCGATCTGCAGGCCCCCACGCCGGATGAGGAGGCGCTGGTGGAGAGCGAACATGGCCTGCGCATTCCGACCCATGCCCAGCTGCAGGAAATAGAGACCTCCAGTCGTCTGCGGGTCGAGGGCCAGACCCTGATGATGTCCATGCCGCTGGGTGTTCAGGACTACCGCTTCGCCAATCGTCCCTTGCCGCTCGGCTTCGTGCTCACAAAGGACATCCTGGTCACCGTCCGTTACTGCGACATCCATGCCTTTCCGGATGTGCAGGCCACACTGCTGCGCGAGCACAGCGACTGCACCAGTGCGGCGGTGTTTTCCAGATTGCTGGAGGCCATGGTGGATTTCGCCGCCGATCGGCTCGAGCAGATCAGCGCCGACCTGGCAGCCGTATCGCAGCGGGTATTTGGCTCACCGGCCCAGCCCCTGCCCGAACGGCAGCGCTTCAACGGCGCCATGCACCACAATCTCATCAGCGTCGGCCAAACCGGCGAACACCTCTCGCGCATCCGCGAGAGTCTGCTGGGGCTGATGCGCATTGTGAGCTTCGCGGCGCAGACTGCCGCCTGGTTGCCGAGCGATATCCAGGCCCGGCTCAAGACGGTGCGTCATGATCTGGAGTCGCTCAGCGACTACGAGAGCCACCTGTCGGGCAAAACACAATTTCTGCAGGACGCCATTCTCGGCTTCATCAACACCCAGCAGAACGACATCTTCAAGGTCCTGACCATCGTCTCAGTGGTCGGTGTGCCACCGACGCTGATCGCCAGCATCTACGGCATGAACTTCCGCAATATCCCCGAATACGGCTGGAAGTACGGCTACCAGTGGGGCCTGGGGGTCATCGCCTTGAGCATCATCCTGCCCATACTCTGGTTCAAATGGCGCAAGTGGTGGTGAAGGACCGGCCGGGTCGGTAGACTTTGCAACTCAAGATGGGGGGACTGACCATGACACCGAGAATGACAGCAGGGTTGCTGGCGGCGCTCAGCGTGGGCCTCGTGGCGATGGCCTCGGCCGCCGTACCCGAAGCGTGCAATCGCGCCTGCCTCAAGGACCTGGCCAGATCATACGTGGCGGCGCTGGTGGCGCACGACCCTTCCAAGGTGCCGTTGGCAGCTGATGTGAAGTTCGTGGAGAACGTGACCCCGATGAAGCCGGGCGAGGGGCTGTGGCAAACGGCCAGCGAGGCCCCCACGAGCTTCGCCGTCTACGTGCCGGATCCGATTTCCGAACAGGTTGGTTTCATCGGCATGATGAAGGCCGACGGCAAGCCCATCGAACTGGCGCTGCGCCTGAAGGTGCGCCATGGACAGATCGTCGAGGCTGAACATCTGATCGCCGCGCCCCGCCCCAACGTGCTCGCCAACCTGCACACGCCGCGCCCCGGACTGCTCGCCGTGGTACCCAAGGACGAGCGCAGCACCCATGCGCAGCTGCTGAAGATCGGTGCCAGCTACTACGAAGCGCTGGTCAAGGGCGATGGCTCGCTGTCACCGTTCGCGGATGACTGTGAGCGCCATGAAAACGGCATGATCACCACCGGCAATGCGCTCATGGGCGCACCGGCCGGCTCGCCCAAACTCGGCTGCGCCAGCCAGCTCAACACCAAGGTGATGAGCTACATCAAGCGTATCGAGCCGCGCCGGGTGTGGATCGCCGATACCCAGACCGGCCTGGTGTTCGGCCTGTCCCAGTTCCGCCATCCCATGAAGGAAGATCACGTGGACATCGTGGGCTATCCGGGCATGACGCGCGTGCCCATGAAGTTCAAGCCCTTTGATCTGCCCGCGGCGCATGTTTTCAAAGTCAGCGGCGGCAAGATCCATGAGATCGAGGCCATGGGCTTCATGGCGCCCTATGAATCCAAGACCGGCTGGGAAAAGTGAGCCGGGCGCTACTGCCAGACCTGCCGGGCGATGTCACTCACCAGCCGCAACTTGCGCCACTGATCCTCCACTGACACCTTGTTGCCCTCGCAGGTGCTGGCGAAGCCGCACTGCGGGCTCAGCGCCAGCTGCTCCAGGGGTGCAAAGCGCGCCGCGCTGTCGATCCTGCGCATCACGGCCTGCGGATCCTCAAGCTCGGCGGTCTTGCTGGTGATGAGTCCAAGCGTGGCCACCTTGCCCTGGGGAAGGTGGCGCAAGGGCGAGAAATCCCCGGAACGCTCGTCATCGTATTCGAGGAAATAGCCGTCCACGTTCAAGGAATTGAACAGCACCTCGGCCACCGGATCGTAGCCGCCCTCGGCCGCCCAGGCGCTGCGGAAGTTACCGCGGCACACGTGCAGCATGACCTTCATGGAGGCAGGACGGAACTGGATCGACTTGTTGATCAGGTCCGCATACAGGCCCACCAGCAGGTCCGGATCCACGCCATGCCGGGCGCGGACCTGATCGCGGATCCCGGCATCGCAAAGATAGGCGAAGTTGGTATCGTCGATCTGCAGGTATTCACAGCCCGCCGCGGCCAGGTCGCGAACTTCGGCTGAATAGGCGGTGGCCAGATCGGAAAAGAACTCCTCCAGGTCCGGATAGGCAGCCGCATCGATCGCCGCCCGGCCGCCGCGGAAGTGCAGGATGGAAGGCGAAGGAATGGTGATCTTGGCCTGCACCTTCGCCACCTGCTTCAGATAGCGGAAGTGCTCCACGAAGATCGGTGCCGGGCGGTCGATCTTGCCCGTCACCTCAAGCCCATGTGCCTCCATGGGCACCGGCCCCTCATGGTTATGGAACTGCGCCACGACCTTGGGCGCCGTGCGTCGCACGCTGGAAAATGAGGTGAGGAAATCCAGGTGCCAGTACGAGCGCCGGAACTCACCATCCGTCACCACCGGCAGGCCGACGGCCTCCTGCCAGCGGACCGCTTCGGCGATGCCGCTGTCCTCGACCCGCTGCAGCTCATTGGCCGGCAGCCGACCCTGCGAATGCGCCGCGCGCGCTTCGGTCAGGCGCGCCGGCCGCAGCAGGCTTCCGACATGGTCGGCCCGAAACGGGAACTGTGGGTGTGCTGACATGCGCGGTCCTCTTGATTGGTGTCAGGCACTGTGCCAGCAATGTGGCACAATGGGCTTGCGTAAGATGGCGCTCCGGTGAGCAATTGCGCAAGATTCCGTCGATGAAATGGGGTTGTACGCATGAAAAAGGCGCGAAAGAAAGTCTCGAGCCAATACCTGGAGACCGTCGATTACCCCCTGGACCGGTTTGACTGGCAGATTCTGCGCGCCCTGGCCATCAACGCCAGGGCCACGAATGTTGAAATCGCGCGACGCGTCGGCCTGTCGGAAGCCCCGTGTTCGCGGCGAATCGCCCGCATGCAGGATCACGGGGTCATTCAAGGCTATGGCGTTCGGGTGAATCCCGGTGCCGTTGGCATCGGCATGATGGCGTTCATCACGCTGACCCTGGATGTGGTATCGGCGCAAAGCGCCGATCGCTTTGCCGACCTGGTGCAGGAATCACCTTATGTCCTGGAGTGCTACGTGGTTTCCGGCAATCAATATGCGCTGCTGCACGTGGCCGCCCCGGATATGCGCACCTACTCGGAATTCGTGCTCGATCGCCTGCGTCGCATTCCGGGCGTGAAGGACATCAACTCGAATTTCGTGATGCGCCTGATCAAATCCGCCGGCGGATTGCCGGATCTGGCGGCGGCGGCCAGTGCCACCGACTAGGTTTTCGATCCGCGATGATTCATGGCGCCTCGCCGTGCTGCATTTCGGTGCAGGCCGTTGACTTGCCGCCGAGCTCTCTCCTAAGCTGAGCACGGGCCTTGCCAACATCAATAATCCGGCCCCCAGACGCGTATGTCATCCATCACCCAGATTCATCTGATCGGCGGCGAAAAAGGCGGCGTTGGCAAGTCGATGGTGGCGCGACTGCTGGCGCAGTATTTCATCGACCGCTCCATCCCCTTCACCGGCTTCGACGCTGACCGCTCGCATGGGGCGCTGCTGCGCTTTTATGCCGGCTATGCCACCCCGGTTCTGGTGGATGAATATGAAAGCCTCGATGCCATCGTGGAAGCGGCGACCCGTCAGCCCGAGCGGCGCATCCTGGTGGATCTGGCGGCGCAGACCGGTGAACCGCTGACCCGTTGGATGGATGAATCCCAGCTGCTGGCGGTGGCGCCGGAACTGAATCTGAACATCCGCTACTGGCATGTCATGGACTCGGGGCGGGACTCGGTGGAGCTGCTGCGTGAGCTCTTCGAGCGTTACCAGTCACGCCTGAACTACGTGCTGGTGCAGAACCAGCTGCGTGGCAGCCAGTTCCGCATTTTCGATGAGTCCGGTCTCGCCGCGCGCGCCCAGCAATACCACGCCCGTATCGTTGGCCTGCGCCGCCTGCACGAGAGCACCATGCTCAAGATCGATGCCAGCAGCAGCAGTTTCTGGGCCGCCGCGCGCGCCGAGGATCACACCTGCGGTCTGGGTGTACTGGAACGCCAGCGCCTGAACAGCTGGCTGCAGGCTGCCTATGAGTCCCTGGCCACGGTGGACCCGTAGCGCAACAGAGGCCTGCTCCTCAGGGGCTGAGGCGCACCAGCTCCGCCATGACGGTGGCCCAGGCCGGCGCCTGCGGATCGATCACCTCGTAATGTCCGCAGTCGGAGAGGGCCACCAGCCGCCCCGGGTGCGCGGCCACATAGGACTCGCTCAGCGCCAGCGGCACGGTGTCATCCTCGATCCCATGCACCAGCGTCACCGCCGCCGGCGAGGCGCGCATCCGGCACGGATCAAGATCGGGCCGCCGCTGCGGCTCGCAGCCGAGAAAACGCGCAACCGCGCCGTTGCCGAGCCCCCTCTGATGCGCGAGCCTCAGATCCGCCACGGGCGCCAGGGCCAGCGTCCCGATGAGGGTCGGGCACAGGCGCGCGGCGCTCGCCCACAGCACCAGGTGTCCGCCGGCCGAATGCCCGATCAGCACCACGCGGCCATTGTGCGCACCCATCCGCGCTACAGCCTGCGCCAGCAGCACCCTGAGGTCGCCGAGGGTTGGCTCGGGGTCGCGCGGCACCCGTGAATACTCCGGCAGCGCGACGCTCCAGCCGGCCGCGGCCACGGCATCGGCCATGGGCCTGGCATGCACCCGATCGATGTCCGGCCGCCAGAAGCCACCATGCACGATGATGACCAGGGGACGAGCCGCGCCCGCGCGCGCCTCCTGCACTTCCATGATCTGCTCAGGACTCGTGCCATAGCCTATGACCCGGGTCGACACTTTGTTCCCCCTTGCGATGCAGTGCGCACCCTGTGCACGATGGCGCATGCGACACGTCCGTGGATTGCGCCCCCTCATGACCGGCACAGCAGCAATACTACTGGTGGCGTTGCTGTGCCCGAACGCCCTGGCGCGGCATCACTCCCATGCCACGGAGGATGCGCCTGGGCACTTCGATTATTACCTCCTGTCCCTCTCCTGGTCACCCAGCTACTGTCTGGTGCATCCCGCGGATCGCGATCAGTGCCAGGGGCAGGGTTTTGGCTTCGTACTGCACGGACTGTGGCCGCAGTTCGATGCCGGCGGCTATCCCCAGCAGTGTCAGAGCCATGAGGGTCTGGATCGGCAAGCGCAGGCGCTGGGCGGTAGGCTCTACCCCAGTCCCAGCCTCATGGCCCATGAATGGCAGCGTCATGGACGCTGCAGCGGCCTTGGCGCGGCCGACTATTTCCGGACCGCGGACCGGGCGCTCGCGCTCCTGCGCATTCCCGCCCTGTTTGAAGCGCCGCGGTCCGACCAGCATTTGTCGCCGCAGCAGATCCTGGCCGCATGGCGCGCCGCCAATCCGGCCTTGCCGCCCCACTCCCTGATGCTCGCCTGCCGCGGGGGTGAATTATCCGAAGTGCGCCTGTGCCTGAGCCGCGATCTTCAGCCCAGGCCCTGTGGCCAGGGCGTGGCCGACGGCTGTCCGGCGCGCCCCGTGCTGATACCCGCCGCGCGCTGACCCATGAGCTCCGACAGCGCGCGCACGGACCGGGCCATCGGCGCCATGATCTTCGCGGCCTTCGGCGCCGCGTGGCTTGAAGCGTGGGTATGGTTGAGCCAGCCGGAGCAATGGTGGCGTTACCTGCTCGTGGCTGCCGGCGGCGCCGCTTTGCTGGGCCTCGCGCTGCGCAGCTACCGCCGCCAGCGCGGCGCGGAGCTGCAAAGTCCGCCAAGTGCACAGCAACGCCGCAACGGGCGGCTGTTCCATATCATCAACATCGGCCAATGGGTGGTCATTCTCATCGGCGCCAATGTCCTGAACAATATCGGGCTGGGCGCGTGGGACATTCCCTTCATCATCCTGGTCATTGGCGCGCATTTTCTGCCGCTGGCGCATCTGTTCAGACGCCCGGGCCATTACCTGACCGGCATGGCGATGGTGCTGTTCGCCGTGGTCTATCCCTTCACCGCGGCCGGTCCAAGAAGCACGCTCGGGCCCCTTGGCGCCGGTCTGATACTCTGGGCCAGCGCACTGTGGGCCTTGTGGAGCAGCTTCAGGTCAGCGCCGCCAGGATACGATTGAAGGTCGCGCTCGGACGCATGGCGGCCGCGCATTTGACCGGATCGGGATGGTAGTAGCCACCGATCTGCACCGGCTTGCCCTGCGAGGCGCTCAGTTCGCCGACGATCCTCGCCTCCTCGCGCGTCAGCTCCGCGGCGACGGCCGCAAACCTGGCACGCAGGCCGGCATCCTCATTCTGCGCCGCAAGCGCCTGCGCCCAGTACAGCGCCAGGTAAAAGTGACTGCCACGATTATCGAGCTCGCCGGCCTTGCGCTGCGGCGACTTGTCGTTGTCCAGGAACTTGCCGTTGGCGGCATCCAGCGCTCGGGCCAGGCAGCGGGCGGCCTGGTTGCCGGTCTTGCCGGCAAGGTCCTCGATGGAAACCTGCAGGGCGAGGAACTCACCCAGGGAGTCCCAGCGCAGATGCCCCTCCTCGAGGAACTGTTGAACATGTTTGGGCGCGGAGCCACCGGCGCCGGTCTCGTACATGCCGCCTCCGGCGAGCAGCGGCACGATGGACAGCATTTTCGCGCTGGTGCCCAGTTCCAGTATCGGGAACAGATCCGTCAGATAGTCGCGCAGCACATTGCCGGTGACGGAGATCGTGTCCTGCCCGGCGCGCACCCGCTGCAGGGTCGCCGAGACCGCCGCCACCGGTGACAGGATGCGGATATCCAGGCCGCTGGTATCGTGATCCTGCAGGTACGTCTTGACCTTCTGGATGAGCTTGCGGTCGTAGGCGCGCTGCTCGTCCAGCCAGAAAATCGCGGCATGGCCGGTGGCCCGGGCGCGGCCCACGCCGAGCTTGACCCAGTCGCGGATGGGCAGATCCTTGGTCTGGCACATGCGCCAGATGTCCCCCTTGCCCACCTGGTGCTCGGTCAGCACCCGGCCCTGGTCATCGATCACCCGCACCACGCCATCGGCGGCGAGCTTGAAGGTCTTGTCGTGGGAGCCGTATTCCTCGGCGGCCTGCGCCATGAGCCCGACATTGCTGACATTGCCCATGGTGGCCACCTCGTAGGCGCCGTGCTGGCGGCAGTCATCGATGACGGCCTGATACACGCCGGCATAGCTGCGATCCGGGATCATGGCCTTCATGTCATGCGCCTTGCCGTCCGGACCCCACATGCGACCCGAGGTGCGGATGGCGGCCGGCATGCTGGCATCGATGATGATGTCGCTGGGCACATGCAGATTGGTGATGCCCCGGTCCGAGTCCACCATCGCCAGCGGCGGCCGCGACTGATAGGTGGCCGCAAGGTCCGCCTCGACCTGCGCCTTCTGCGCCGGCGGCAGTGACTGGATCTTGGCGTAGACATCGCCGATGCCATTGTCGGCATCGATGCCCAGCTGGCTGAACAGGGCGGCGTTCTTGGCGAAGGCATCCTTGTAGTAGACGCTCACGGCATGGCCGAACATGATCGGATCGGAGACCTTCATCATCGTGGCCTTCAGGTGCAGCGACAGCAGCAACCCCCGCGCCTTGGCGTCCTGGATCTGCTGCTCGTAGAACTCGCGCAGCCGCGCACTTTGCATGAAGGTCGAGCTGATGAGCTCGGCGGCCTGCACCTTGATGCCCTCCTTGAGCACGGTGACTTTGCCGCTGGCATCGGCCAGTTCGATGCGCAGCGTGCCGGCCGCACCGATCAGCGCCGCCTGCTCGTTGCCATAGAAGTCACCGCTGCTCATGCTCGCCACATGGGTCGGTGAATCCGCCTTCCAGGCACCCATGGAGTGCGGATGGGTCTGGGCGTAGTGCTTCACGGCATTGGCCACGCGCCGGTCCGAGTTGCCTTCACGCAGTACCGGATTCACTGCACTGCCCAGCACCCTGGCGAAGCGCGCCTTGAGTTTTTTCTGGGCATCATCCTTCGGATCCTCCGGGTAGTGCGCCACCCGGTAGCCCTGCGCATTCAGTTCCGTGATCGCCGCCTTCAGCTGCGGCAGCGAGGCGGAGATGTTCGGCAGCTTGATGATGTTGGCCTCAGGGGTCTTGGCCAGTTCCCCCAGTTCCGCCAGATCATCCGACTGGCGCTGTGGCGGGGTCAGATCATCCGGAAAAGTCGCCAGGACCCGCCCGGCCAGGGAGATGTCCCGGGTCTCCACGGTGATCCCGGCGCTGCGGGTGAAGGCCTGCACGATCGGCAGCAGGGAGTAAGTCGCCAGCGCGGGCGCCTCATCGGTCAGCGTGTAGATGATCTTGGCGGTGGTCATTTCAATTCCGGATTCGCGAATGGGTTCAGTGGGAGTCAAAACGGCAATTGTATCAGCCGCTGCCGCTGCGGCCCTGAATGGCCGCTGGATCCACCGCCATTTGCGTTTCCGGGTCGGCCTTCTGGGCGTCCTTGCCCATGACAATCGCCCGCGGCAGCAGCAGCATCACCGGCAGCGCCAGCAGGGAACCGGCGCCGTTGATGGCCGCGAGGGCATGGAAACTCAGGTGATAGTGATCCTGCAGCGCGGCACCGAACCAGTCGCCGCCGAACAGTCCGAAATTGCGCACCGCCATCATCAGCGCAAAGCCCAGGGCCTCACACCCCACCGGCGTGGCGCGTACCGCCAGGTGCATCATTGCGACCTCGGCCAGTGTGTAGGTAAAGCCCCAGTAGCTGTCGATGAAGCGCGCCCCGGCATACGAGTAGTAGAAGGCGTATGAGGCCTGCCCGCTGGCGCCGATGATGATGCAGCTCACGAGCAGGGTCCGCAGCCGGAAGCGCTTGGCGGCAAGGGTGCCATAGAGAAACGCGGCCAGCACCCCAAACAGTCCCGCCATGGATACCAGGTTGCCCTGCTGCTGGGTGGTCAGATGCAGGTCATTTTGCTGGGCATAGAACTGTGCGGTCTGGATACCGGGCGCAAAATAGAACAGGAAGGACACGGCCGCCGCAATCCACAGCGCCTTGGCCTTGCCGATCTGAGCCAGTCGGCCGCCGGCGGCCTTGAATACCTGCGCTCCGGTCTGTTCCAGCGCCGGCTTCTCGATCAGGCACCAGATGGCAATCGGTACGAGCACGAAGGTGACGGCACCGCAGGTGATTCCGGTCCACTTGAAGTCCAGGCCGGCCAGAAAGCCGCTGCCCACGCCGGAGATCACGAAGCTGAACTGCTCGACCGCATTGCGTACCGACGTGAGGCGCCCGGAACTGGCGCTGGCGCGCGCGATCTCGACCATGTAGCCGCCCACTGCGGTGCTGGCGATGACCATGGCCGAATTGATGGCGATGTTCACCAGCAGCACCGCGTGGTACTCGTAGGGCGTGAAATCCAACCCCAGCCACGCCACGGTCGAGAGCACGCTGCCCACCAGCATGTAGCTGCGCCGGCGGGTATGAAACAGCGGGAAGCCGTCCTGCACCATGCCCACCAGCGGCTTGAAGTACCACGGTATGGTGGCCCAGAACACGAAGGCGGCGCTGGATTCGCGCGTGGCATGCAGCGCGTTCTTCAGCAGGTTGCGGATCGGGATGACGCCCAGGCCCTGGGTCTGCGGCAGCGAGGTGGCAAGGACTCCGAAAACCACGACGATGACGGCGAGCAGCAGCATCCGGTTGGTCTGGGTGGACGGAATTTCTACCGCAACAGTCGCCATGATTTACCTTAAATTCAGCCGGCTTTGTTCAAGCCATATGGCCCGGCAAGGTACCATCCCACCTACCGCACCGCACTGGGTATTTGCCCCAGTGGTGCTATGATTTCCCGTCACGAAGCGGGCGCCCCTGGCGCCCCGCCGGACATGGGGGAAGACACCGATGACTGAGTTCACACGCCGCGTGGCGCGCTCGGCCCTGGCGGGATTGCTGCTGATGAGCACCGGCGCACAGGCCCATCACTCCTTCGCGATGTTCGATCACGATCACCAGATCAAGCTTTCCGGAACCGTGACTCACTTCCAGTGGACCAATCCACATGTGTACATCGACCTGGACGCCGTCAACGACCAGGGTGAGATCAAGCACTACACCATCGAGTGCGCGAATCCCGGCATTCTCGATCGCGTCGGCTGGAAGTGGAACATGATCAGGCAGGGCGACAAGATCACCACCATCATCGCGCCGCTGCGCACCGGGGAGCCCGGTGGTCTGCTCAAGCAGGTCACGCTCGCCGACGGCCGCAAATTCGACAATGGCGCACCGGCTGGCAAGGCGAACATCCAGTGATCAGGCGCGTCGGCACGGCAGCGGCGGCGGCGCTGTACCTGGCGGCCGCGCAGGCCGCCCCACCCAACCACGGGGAGCTGAACGGCGCCTGGGACCGCTACGGCACGGTGAATATCGACCCGCGGGTGACCGCGGCGCCGCCGGTGTCAGCGCCGCCGCTCAAAGCGCAATACGCGGCCGAGTGGCTGGCGCGGCAGAAAGCGGCCAAAGAGGCGGATGCGCGCGGCGAGCCCGTGTTCGGCGGCTACGCCAAATGCCTGCCCGATGGCATGCCGGCCATGATGATGGCCATGTTCCCGATGGAAGTGCTGCAGACCCCTGGACAGATCACCATCATCGAGGAAGCCTACAACCAGGTGCGGCGGATCTACCTCAACGAGAAGCAGATCCCCGTGGATGATGCGGAACCGGGTTTCTGGGGACATTCGGTGGGCCACTGGCAGGGCGACACGCTGGTGGTCAATACCGTCGGCATCAAGGAGGAAGTGCGCTTCCGCGACACGCCACACAGCCCCGAGATGCAGATCGATGAGCGCATCCGCATGCTCTCCAAGGACATCTTTGAAGATCAGGTGACGGTCACGGATCCGCAGTACCTCACCCAGCCATGGAAGTTCACCTGGAAGTACCTGCGCAAGCCCGGCTACAAGATCCTCGAATACGTCTGCGAGTCCAACCGCGAATACCAGGATCCGCAGACCGGCGGCATCCGCATGCGCATCGGCACTCCGGGAGCCTCGGGCTCAGCGCCGCCGCCGGCGACGCCGAAGCCTTGAGTTACCAGCCCCCCGGCATGCCATAGGGCGTGGGCAGCAGCACCGCTTCGACCTGCGCGATGCGTCCGTCGCGGATCTTGAACAGTTCGGCGATGAGGAAGGTGTAGGGCGTATCAAACGGCGCGGGCACCTTGGCGATCGTGCCATCGGTGCGCTTGACCGACTTGATTCGTCCGGAATGATCGAAGGACAGGAAGGCGAGCACCAGGCCGCGCTGCTCGTCCACCAGTGGGAAACGCCGACCCCGCACCTCGGTGATGAAGGGCGAGAATCCGGTGTCAAATTGCGCGCCACAGCTGAGCTTGCTCATGGCGTTCTTGGCATCCGGATTGTTGGCGGTGATGGAGCCATTTTCCCGGCGCTGGCAGCCAGGCTCGAAGGGCGTGACCTTGCCGGTCGCCTGTTCCAGGCCCTCGAAATAGGAATTGGCGGTGGCGATCAGCTGCTCGCGTGGCCGGCGCTGGGCCTGCGGCAGCACTTCGGCGAAAACCGGCAGCGTCTTCACATCCGCGTAACTGCCGCCGCCAAAACCACCGCCAGCGGCGCCCGAGGTGCGGGCAATGACCACTTCGATCTGGGAGATCTTGCGACCCTCGACCTGCAGGCGCAGGGTGATCATGGCCGTCCGGCCGCTTTCCTGGAGGGCACCCATGAACGCGGCCGCCCCGCTCTGCACATCATCCAGGTACATGGCGTAGCTGCTGCTGGCCCCTTCGGCGGTCTGCCACAGGCCATCGTTCAGGCGCAGGGTCTGGCCGTTCTCGGTGTAACGGACCCCGTCGCGCAGCGGCAGCCGGCTGGCATCGTGGGCCGCCATGGCGGCCAGCACCTGGTCGGTCAGGTCATGCAGACAGGAGCGATCGCAGCGCCCGGCGGCGAGCATTTCGGCAGCCGTGGGCGGCTGCTCGGCCGCCGCCGCACCGCCCAGCACCGTTGCGCTGGCGGCCAGCACGCACAGCAGATTACGCACTGAATGTTCCATGGCCCCTCCCCGACTGATATTTATTGTCCGATCCGAATCCAACCCCTGCAGGGGTCGAGTGTGCCACGCCTGCCGCGCTCCCGGCCCGGTCGGGCGCTACAGCCACGCCTGCGTCAAAGGCTGTCCTCGGCAGGCGATAGGGATTGGTGTATCATGGTGGGCTACCTATGCCCGCGCCGGAACAGCCCGCTGCATTGCCGCCGAAGCAATCAGCGCGTTGGCTGGCACGTGTGTTCACGCCCAAGAAACGCAATGGAAATCTGACATGGCCCGAACGACCGCCCTTGCCGACATCCGCAACATCGGCATCATCGCCCACGTTGACGCCGGAAAGACGACGACGACCGAGCGCATCCTTTACTACACCGGGCGCAAGCACACCATCATCGACATCCACGATACTAAGGACCTGAAGACGTCCACGACCACTGACTACCTGGAGCAGGAGCAGAAGCGCGGTATCACCATTCAGAGCGCTGCGGTGTCCACCTTCTGGCGCGACAAGAAGATCAATCTGATCGACACCCCGGGGCACGTCGACTTCACCATCGAGGTGAACCGATCGCTGCGGGTGCTCGACGGTGCGGTGGTGGTGTTCGACGGCGTGGCGGGCGTTGAACCGCAGTCCGAGACCAACTGGCGTCTGGCGGACAACTACGGCGTGCCGCGCATCTGCTACGTGAACAAGATGGACCGCAGCGGCGCGAACTTCGAGCGCTGCATGGACATGATCAAGAAGCGCCTGGGCGCCCGCCCGCTGGCGGTGCAGCTGCCGATCGGTTCCGAGGATGACTTCAAGGGCATGGTCGACCTGGTCGAGATGAAGGCCCTGGTTTGGGACTCTGATGACAAGGATGCCGAGTGGCAGATCCTCGAGGTCACACCGGATCTGGCCACGCGCGTCGGATTGACCAACCCGGGCGACCTGAAGCTGCTGACGAAGATCGAGCAGTATCGCACCGAGCTGGTCGACACCTGCCTGGAAATGGACGACGAGGCCATGGAGGCGTACATCAGCGACGCCAAGGTCCCGTCGCCCGCGACGCTGCGCGAGTGTCTGCGCAAGGGCACCCTGCACTCGAAGTTCAATCCGGTACTGTGCGGCTCCTCGTACAAGAACAAGGGCGTGCAGCAGGTGCTGGACGCCGTCGTCGACTATCTGCCGGCCCCGACCGATGTGGCGGCCATCAAGACCGTGGACGCCGACGGCCACCCGAACGGGGAGCGCAAGTGTTCCGATGACGAACCGTTCTCGGCGCTGGCGTTCAAGGTCATCAACGACGCCTACGGCGCGCTGACCTTCGTGCGCGTCTATTCCGGCGTGCTGACCAAAGGCGCCTCGGTGCAGAACACGACGCGGGGCAAGCGCGAGAAGATCGGCCGCATGGTCGAGATGTTCGCCAAGGAAGCCAATCCCATTGAAGAGGCCCGCGCCGGTGACATCATCGCGCTGGTATCGATGGCCGACACCGAAACCGGCGACACCCTGAGTGACTCCGCCAATCCGGTGATCCTGGAGCGCATGCGCTTCCCGGAACCGGTGATCAGCGTGTCGGTGCAGGCCAAGAACAAGACCGAACAGGAGAAATTCGGCGCCGCACTCGGCAAGATGGTGCGTGCCGATCCCTCGCTGCGCCTGGAGACGGACCGTGACACGCTGCAGACGATTCTGCGCGGCATGGGCGAGCTGCACCTTGAGGTCACGCTCGATCGCATGCGCACCGAGTTCAACGTGGAAGGCGTGATGGGCGAACCGCAGGTGGCCTACCGCGAGACCATCACCAAGCGGGTCGATGAACAGTACGTTCACAAGAAGCAGACCGGCGGTTCGGGCCAGTTCGCCGAAGTGTGGATCACCTTCGAGCCGCAGGAGCGTTCTGCGGGCTTTGAGTTCGTCGATGCGACCAGTGGCGGTTCGGTGCCCCGTGAATACGTGCCCTCGGTCGAGAAGGGCTTGCGCCAGCAGATGGAACAGGGCGTTCTGGCCAAGTTCCCCACCGTGGACTTCAAGGCCACCCTCACCGATGGCAGCTATCACGATGTGGACTCCAACGCCCTGACCTTCGAAATCGCGGCCAAGGCGTGTTTCCGCGAGGCAATCCGCAAGGCCGGACCGATCCTGCTGGAGCCGGTGATGAAGGTCGAGACCGTGACCCCGGGTGATTACCTGGGCGATGTGATCGGCGACATCAACCGCCGCCGCGGTTCGATCGTGGATCAGCTGGAGCGCGGCACCAACGTCGCCGTGGTGGCCACCGTGCCGCTGTCGGAAATGTTCGGTTACATCGGCCATCTGCGCGGCATGACCAGCGGCCGCGCCTCCTACACGATGGAGTTCTCGCACTACGATCCGGTGCCGCGCAATGTCGCGGATGAAGTCATCGCCAAGGCCAACAAGCCCGCCAACTGATCCGCCGCCCGGCAGCCGGTCGCGCCCAACGCACGCCGCAAGGCGCGCTCTGCCCGCCCTTGCGGCGTTTTCGTTATGATCGGCGGGACCGACAACGACAGACGGGGGGATACGACATGATCAGGATCAGAAGGATGGGACTGGGAGTGGGCATCTGCGCCGCGCTGCTCGCCGCCGCGAGTGCCCAGGCGGCCACAGTCACGCTGAATTCGGCACGCGTGGGTGCGGCGGACGTGGCGGCGCTGGAGAAGTTCTACGAAACCGCGTTCGGCATGCAGGAAGTGCAGCGGATCGGCGCGCAGGAAGTGATGCTGAACTTCGGCAAATCAGTGGCGGCTGCGAAGGCCAACCGCGCGGCACAGATCGTCATCATGAAACGCGCCGCGGATGACCAGACCGACAGCATCGCGCACCTGATCTTCAATGTCACGAACATGAAGGCGACGGTCGCTGCCATCACGGCGGCGGGCGGCAAGATGGAGCGCGAGCCGTTCGTGTTCGGCAATTCCGGCATCACCATCGGGCTGGGCGTGGACCCGGCGGGCAATCATTTCGAGATGCTGCAGCAGCCCAAGCACTGAGGGCTCAGATCCGCGCCAGCACCACGCGACCGGGGCCGCCGACGCGCAAACGCGCGCCGGCGTTCTCGAACAGGCGTGCGTTGATCTCCTCGGGACCGAAATCCCGCACCGTGGCAAAACCCAGATGGCGCAGCTCAGCATGCAGCTGCGCCGGTTCGAAGAAGGTCTGCCAAGGCTCCCCGGCCGCGGCCATCCTGCGCATCAGCAGCTTCATGCCCCAGCGCCGCAGCAGGTCCCAGCGGCCAGGCATGGTGAGATAGTCGAAGACGATGCCGCTGCGGATGACCCGTGAGTGCACGACGAAACGCAGCGTCTCCTGGATCGCCTCCTTGCTCAGGTACATGGTGACCCCCAGCCACGAGAAAAAGGCCGGCTCATCCGCACGAAAGCCATTGGCGCCAAGACGCTGGCCCAGCGACTCGCGCTCGAAGTCGACGGGCACATATACCAGCGACCCCGGAGATTTCAGCCGCGCATTGCTGATCAGCTGCCGCTTCCATTCCTGGGTGGCGGGATGATCGACTTCAAACACGCGCAGTCCCGCCGCGAGATGCGGATTGCGATGCGCGAAGGTGTCCAGACCCGCGCCCAGCAGCACGTACTGTCGCACGCCACGGGCCACCGCCTCAGCCAGGGCATCCTCGGCGAGGCGGCTGCGCGCCACCAGGAAACCGCGCAGATAACGCGCATAGCGGCGATTGAAACGCGCTTCGGCGGCGCGTATGCCCGCGGCCGCCTGCGGGCCGAGCAGAGTCAGAGCGACCGGATCCTCGAAGACCCGCGGCAGATCCAGGAGCTGATGTGCGGCGCGGGTAATGGCGACGCCATGTGCAGTGCGGCTGGGGAAATCCTCTTTCACAATTGGCATTGTTTCATGTGACGCCGTCCACAGAACAGGCCCGTCGGTGCGGACGTTTCGGGCTTTGCCGGGCACACTGGCGGGGCCCGCAGTGGAGGAAGCCGCAATCGTGTCGGTCAACCGCCTCGACAGTTCAAACCCGGTGCTGACCGCCCAGCACCTGCGCAGCACCGCAGCATCGCTGCAGGGTCAGATTCGCGCGGCGCGCGAACAGCTGAACGACTGGGTGACCTGCGTCTCTGCGACGACTCCGAAAGGCCAGGCCGAAATCCAATCCCTGTCGGCCCAGATCAGCGCCGCACAGGAGCAGATCCAGCGCCTGCCACAAAGCCCGCAAGCCACCCCGGGCGGCGGCGCCATAGGCTCAAAACTGGATGTCTGGGCCTAGCCGCACGGTAAGTTTCCCGACATCTGGCAGCGTGCCGCAGGCGGCTCAACCCATTGAATAATGCTGAGTTTCCCGGCCTCCGCGGTGTAAGGGTTCCGAAACCGTTGGGCCGCTAGACTCCGGTGCCGCTAACGTCGGCGCCATACCCACCCAGAATGCAAGACGACCCATCCTTCCTGCAGCGCCGGGCACTGCCGGCTGGCCGGCAGTTTCGTGCCATCGCCATCATTGCCGCCATCGCCATCCTCGTCGCGCTGCTGTGGAGCGTTCTGGGCCGCAGGTCCAGCGCTGCGCCGGCTGCGAGCGCCGCGGCCGCCGCAGCGGGCCAGGTGAAACTGAGTTCCGAGCAGCTTGCGACCCTGGGGACGGTCATCGTCAAAGCCACGCCGTTCCATGACGCCGTGGTCGCCGACGGCCAGATCGCCGTCAACGCCGACACCACCACGCAGGTTTTTTCCCCCTACTCCGGACGTGTGGTCAAGGTCCTGGCCGGGATCGGCGACAAGGTTCGCAGCGGCGCGCCGCTGGTGACAGTGGATGCCAGTGAAAACCTGGACGCCCAGAGCAGCTTGATCACCGCGCTGTCGCAGGCCCGGCTGGCGCGCCTGAACGAGACCCGCCGTCACGCCGCCTATGACTCCCATGGTGGCTCGCTGCAGGACTGGCAACAGGCGCAGGCGGATCTCACCGCGGCAGAAGCCACCTTGTCAGCGGCGCGCGGCAAGCTGCGGGTGCTGGGCAGCTCCGATGCCCAGATCCAGGCGCTGGAGGCGGCGGGGAGCGTCAGCGCCACGGCTTCCATTGCATCGCCGATCACTGGCCTCGTGACCGACCGGCAGATCGGTCCCGGGCAGGTGGTTCAGGCGGGTGATTCCACGGCCGTTTTCACCGTCGCGGATCTGTCGACGGTGTGGCTGCTGGCCGCGGTGCGCGACAGCGACGCGGCCGGCATTGCTCCGGGCCAGCCCATCCTGCTGCATGTGCAGGCACTGCCCGGGCACGACTATCACGCCACCGTACAGTCGGTCGGTGCGCAGGTGGATCCGGCCACGCATCGGGTCATGGTGCGCGCAACGGTCGCCAACGCCGAGGGTCTGCTGCGCCCCTCGATGCTGGCCATGTCGGAGATTCTGACCAGCCCGGACAGCCTGGCGCCGGGCGTACCGGAAGCCGCGATCGTGCGCGAGGGCGAACTGGCTCATGTGTGGGTCGTGCATGCCGATGGCGTGCTGGAGCAGCGTGCAATCCTCACCGGGCGCAGCAACGGTGCCCTGACGGAAGTGCGTCAGGGGCTGAAGGCCGGCGAACGCATCGTCACCAGCGGCAGTCTTTTCATTGACAGTGCGGCACAGCCCGATTGAACGCCCTGATCACGTTCGCGCTCCGGCAGCGCGTGTTCCTGGCCCTGTTGCTGCCGCTGGCGCTGATTGCCGGCGCCATCGGTTTTGCGGCGCTGAACATCGAGGCCTATCCGGACCCGGTGCCACCGCTGGTGGACATCGTCACGCAAAGCTCGGGTCAGTCGGCCGAGGAAATCGAGCGCTACGTGACCATCCCCATCGAGATCCAGATGGCGGGCCTGCCGCACGTCACCTCGGTGCGCACCATTTCCCTGTTCGGCCTCTCGGATGTCAAAGTGCAGTTCACCTATGACTTCACTTACGACCAGGCCGAACAGTGGGTCATCAACCGCCTCGCGCAGCTGCCGACACTGGTCAATGGCGCGACCCCGCAGATTTCCCCCACCAGCCCGATCGGTGAGATCTACCGCTACCAGGTCCTCGGTCCGCCCGGCTACTCCGTCACCGATCTGAAGACGCTGGAGGACTGGGTGCTGGAACGGCGCTTCAAGGCCGTACCCGGCGTGGTGGATGTGACCGGCTGGGGCGGCAAGACCCGCACCTATGACGTCAACGTCGACCAGCAGCAGCTGGAACACTACGGGGTAACGTTGCCGCAGGTGCTGCAGGCGCTGAGCAACAGCAACATCAATGTCGGCGGCCAGACCGTGGATGTGGGACCGCAGGCGGCGGTGGTGCGCGGCGTGGGCCTGATCCATTCGGTCGAAGACATCGGCCACACCATGGTGACCGTCAATCATGGCGTACCGGTGCGGGTGGAGGATGTGGCGCACATCCAGATCGGCCATCAGCCCAGGCTCGGCATCGCCGGCCGCGGCGACAACGATGACATCGTGCAGGGCATCGTGCTGATGCGCCGCGGCGCCGAGAGCATGCCCACCATCGAAAGGGTCAAGGCCGAGGTCGACAATATCAACGCATCGGGCATCCTGCCGCCCGGTGTTCGCATCGAGCGCATCTACGATCGCTCCGATTTGATCCGCGTGACCACGCGCACGGTTCTGCACAATGTCCTGGCCGGCATCGCGCTCATCTTCCTGCTGCAGTGGGCGTTCCTGGGCAACCTGCGCAGCGCCGTGATCGTCGCCAGCACCATACCCTTTGCCCTCGCCTTCGCCATCGGTCTGATGCTGCTGCGCGGGGAGTCGGCGAACCTGCTGTCCGTCGGCGCCATTGATTTCGGGCTGATCGTGGATGCCACGGTCATCATGGTCGAAAACATCTTCCGCCACCTGAGCGAAAGCGCCGAAGCACGCCGCGCCGGCGGTGCCTTGCTGCAGGTGGTCCGCGGCAACGACCAGTTTCGCGGCAAGTTCGGCGTGATCGCCAATGCCGCCACCGAAGTCAACCAGTCGATCCTGTTCGCCGCCGCCATCATCATCGCCGGCTTCGTGCCGCTGTTCACGCTCAGCGGCATCGAGGGCCATATATTCGGCCCCATGGCCCGTACCTATGGTTACGCCATCGCCGGCGGATTGATCGCCACCTTCACCATCTCTCCGGCACTGTGCGCGCTGCTGCTGCCAAACAGCGTCACGGAGACTGAGACCCGGCTGGTGCGCGGCCTGCGTCGCTTGTACGAACCGGTGGTCGAGTTCGCGTTGGCCAACCGCATCATCACCCTTGGCAGCCTGATCGTGGTGCTGGTGGTGGCGGGCATCGCGGCGCGCGGCCTGGGCCTTGAGTTCATGCCGCGACTCGAGGAGGGCAACTTCTGGATCCGCGCCACCATGCCCACCTCGGTGTCGCTCGCGGCCAGCAACGGATATGTGAATCGGATGCGCCAGGTCATCGGCAGCTTTCCCGAGGTCGAGACCGTGGTCTCCCAGCACGGGCGTCCCGATGACGGCACCGATGCCACCGGATTCTTCAATGCCGAGTTCTTCGTGCCGCTCAAGCCCGACAGTGCCTGGCCGGGCGGCGTCGACAAGGCAAAGCTGACCCAGCAGCTGACGACGACCCTGGCCAGCCAGTTTCCGGGCGTGGACTTCAATTTTTCCCAATACATCGAAGACAACGTGGAAGAGGCCGCCTCGGGCGTCAAGGGCGAGAACTCCGTCAAACTCTTCGGCAATGATCTGACGGTGCTGGCCGCCACCGCCGAAAAGATCCGCGATGTACTGCAGAGCGTGCCCGGCATCACCGATCTGGCGGTATTCAATCCTCTCGGGCAGCCCACCATCCGCATCGACGTTGATCGCGACCGCGCATCGCGGCTGGGACTGGCGCCGGGGGACATCAATGCGACCGTGCAAAGCGCCATTGGCGGCCAGTCGGCCGGGGATCTGTACGAGAGCGGCAGCGACCGGCACTTCCCGATGATGGTGCGCCTGGCAGAACCGTTCCGTGCCGATCTTGATTCCATCCGTCGCATCATGGTGGGCGCACCGGATCCGACCGGCGGCCCGGCGCCGGTGCAGATTCCGCTCGCCGATGTCGCCAACGCGCGTCTGGTGTCGGGGCCCTCCTTCATCTACCGCGAGCAGCAGGAGCGTTATGTGCCCATCAAGTTCAGCGTTCGCGGCCGCGATCTTGGCAGCGCGGTGCTGGATGCCCAGGCGCGGGTGGCGCGTGCCATCGCCATCCCCGGGGGCTACCACCTGGAGTGGGTCGGGGAGTTCGGCAACCTGAACGACGCCTTGCAGCGCCTCAGGATCGCCGTGCCGGTGAGCCTCGCGCTCATCTGCATACTCCTCTTCATCAACTTCGGTTCGATCATCGACGTGCTGCTCGCGGTGAGCGTGATACCGATGGCACTGGTCGGTGGCATCTTCGCACTGGCCCTGACCGGCACTGCCTTCAGCGTGTCCGCGGCCATCGGCTTCGTGGCGCTGTTCGGGATCGCGACCATGGACGGCATCATCGTGCTGTCCTATTACAACCTGCACATCGAGCAGGGCATGGATCGTGTCAGTGCCATCCTTCACACCTGTCGCGTACAGATGCGTCCGGTCATGATGACCTGCACCGTGGCCTGCGTCGGCCTGGTCCCCGCCGCGCTCTCCACCGGCATCGGTTCCCAGGTGCAGCGGCCCCTGGCGCTGGTGGTGGTCGGCGGCATGCTGCTCGCTCCGGTGCTGGTGCTGTTCGTTCTGCCCTCCATGATCCTGCTGGCCTCGCGGCGCCAGTTCGCGCCGCACATGCCTGCCGGACCCGGCAACCCGGCGGCGCCGGATACCGCGCAGGGGGCTCAATGAGAATCGCGCTGCTCGCCGTGACGCTGCTGATGCTCAGTTCCTGTGCGGTCGGCCCGAACTTCAAGCCGCCCCGCATCCCGCCCACGGATCGCTATACGCCCGGGGAGCCGCCGCGCTCCTTCGCCAGCGGCGCCGATGTACCCTTTGAGTGGTGGAAGGTATACGACTGTCCGGCTCTGGATGCGCTGGTGGACAGCGCCCTGCAGGGCAGTCCGACGGTGAAGGCCGCCCAGGCGGCGCTGCGTCAGGCAAATGAACTGGTCAAGGCACAGCGCGCCACGCTGTTTCCGGCAGTTCAGGCCTCCTACGCGCCCACCCGCGAGCGTGATGCCGTCGGGACACTATCGCCCACGCTGGTCAGCGCTCAACCGCTGTTCACGCTGCAGACCGCGCAGGTCAGCGTGTCCTACATGCTGGATGTGTTCGGTGGCAACCGCCGCCAGATCGAGTCCGCGCAGGCCACCGCGCAGGCTGAGCGCTATGAACTCGAGGCGGCCTATCTGACCCTGACCTCGAATGTCGTGGCCGCCGCCATCCAGGAAGCCGCGGTGCGCGCCCAGATCGAAGCCAACGAAACCGCGGTGCGCAGTGCGCGCGACGCACTGGACATTCTCAAGCAGCAGCTGGCACTGGGCAGCATTGCGCAAACCGCCGTCATGGCCCAGGAGGCCGCGCTGGCGGCCGCCGAAGCGCAGCTGCCACCGCTGCGCAAACAGCTGGCCATGCAGCGCGACCTGCTGGCGGTACTGGCGGGTCGCTCGCCCGGAGAGCCTCCCGCGCAGACCTTTGAACTCTCGGCGTTGAGGATTCCACAGGATCTGCCGCTGTCGCTGCCCGCCACCCTGGTGCGTCAGCGCCCGGATGTGCTGGCCGCCGCGGAGCAGCTCCACTACGCCACCGCCCAGGTGGGAGTCGCGATTGCGGATCTGCTGCCGCAGATCAATCTGACGGCCACCCTCGGTGGGGCTTCCACCAGCCTGTCGACCCTGCTCGCCAGCGGCAATACGTTCTGGAGCGCGGGCGCCAGCTTGAGTCAGACCCTGTTTGCGGGCAGCGCTCTGTGGCATCACAAGCTGGCCGCCGATGCGGCGCTCGATGAGGCCGCAGCGCAGTATCGAACCGTGGTGCTCGGCGCCTTGCAGAATGTCGCGGACACGCTGTACGCGCTGCAGTTTGATGCCGAGGCGGTGGCGGCCAACGAACGTGCCGAAGGCGCCGCGCGCAACAGCCTGGACGCCACACGTGCCTCGCTCACCCAAGGCTCGATCACATACCTGGAGCTGCTCAATGCCGAGCAGGCCCGCGCCCAGGCACTCGCCAATCTGGCACAGGCGCGCGGCAATCATCTGGCGGATACTGCGGCGCTGTTCGTGGCCCTGGGCGGGGGCTGGTGGAACCGTCCGGATCACGCTCCTTAAGCGCGGCTGCGCAGCCAACAAACCGTCATATTGGTTCACTACGATCCAGGGTTGTGAACCCTCGAGTGCTCATTGCCGGCATCGCGCTCGCCAGCTTCGCCGCCACGTTGGCGCTGATCAGCGGGCGCATGGAGCTGCATCACCCGGCGCCGCCCGCCGTGCAGCCGCTCGCACCGCCCGCGCCGATGCCGGCTTCCGCCACTGAACTCGCCACCGCGCAGCCGGCCGCCACCCAGGAGGCTGAAACCGCAGATGCGCCGGCGCCGCAGCGGCCACCTGCGGACGGCACCGACTGGCAGGGCCGGGACCGGGCCTCGGTTCGCAGTTCGCGCACGCGCTAGGCCTGCGCTTGGCTCCTCAGTGCCGCCGGCTCGCGCTGCGCCTCGTCGGGCTGGTGGCAGTGTTGCTGCTGATGCCGGTGGTGCAGGCGCAGCCCACCAAGACTGACTGGTGTCCACGTCCCGCTCCGGGAAGCCCCGTCCCCGAACCGCGTGACCTGCGCAGCAGCCACGGCGTGCTGCGCGTCGATCTCACCATCCGCAGCTACCCGAGCGCCACGGGCTCCATGCGTTACTGTTACCTGCTGGCCGACGGTTCACAGTCACCGACGCTGCGCCTGCATCCGGGCGACCTGCTGGACCTGCACCTGGTGAATGCCCTGAGCGAACCGCCCGCGCAGGCCATCGCCATGCCCCATGCCATGCGGATGGATATCGACCGCGGACAGCGCACGGCCGATCCCTGCACCAGCGGGCGGATGTCCGCCACCGCCACCAATTTGCATTTTCACGGCCTGACCGTGCCGGCCATCTGCCACCAGGACGAGGTCCTGCGCACCTCGATCCAGCCCTCGGATGCGCCCTTTGAATACAAATTCCGCATTCCACGCGACGAACCCCCGGGTCTGTACTGGTACCACCCGCACATCCACGGCTTCAGCAGCCAGCAGGTCATGGGTGGCGCATCCGGCGCCCTGATCATCGAAGGGCTGGAGCGGGCGGTTCCTCAGATCGCCGGTTTGCCCGAACGGGTACTGGTGATCCGCGATCAGGACCTGCTCAATCCCGACGCGCCGCCTTCACCCTTTGAGCCCGTGGTCCCGAAGAACCTGATCGATCGCGATGGCGATGCCGCCAACAACGGCACCGGCTTCGGTAAGCCCGCGAAGGATCTCAGCGTCAACTTCGTTCCCGTGCCCTATCCTGACTATCCGCCGGCGATTGTCCGTCTCAAGCCTCAGGCGCGGGAGCTGTGGCGGGTGGTCAATGCCTCGGCGATCACCTATCTGAACCTGGCGGTGCTGTTCGGCAAATCGCCACAACCGCTGGAACTGGTGGCAATCGATGGCGTGCCGATGAACTGGCGGGACACCTCGGCAGCGGCCAGCACCTCGGTGGATCACATCGGGTTGCCCCCCGGGGCGCGTGTGGAGTTCGTATTGTCAGGACCACCGCGGGGCGTGCCCGCGCTCTTGGTCACGCGCACGGTCGATACGGGTCAGGGTGGCGAAAACGATCCGAACCGCGCGCTCGCGCAACTGATCGCCGATCCGGATGCCCGCCCGCCGCAGTCGACACTGCCGGTTCAGGCCACCCCTTTGCCTGCACCCTCACGCCCGTGGCTCGGCGATGTGCAGCCGGTGCGGGTGCGGAAGCTGTATTTCTCCGAGAAACTCGAGAATCCCAAGGATCCCAACAGCGCCACCACCTTCTACATCACCGTGGACGGGCAGACGCCCAAGGCCTTCGATCCGGCCGATGCCACCCCGAACATCACGGTGCAACAGGGCGATGTGGAGGACTGGATCATCGAAAATCGCACCGCCGAACTGCATGCCTTCCACATCCATCAGCTGCACTTCGCACTGATCGCCTGGAACGGCCTGGCGGTCAACGAACCCTTCCTGCGCGATACGGTCAATGTCCCCTATTTCTCCGACCGCATGCTGCAATACCCGAGCGTGCGCGTGCGCATGGATTTTCGCGATCCGGACAGCGTCGGGACGTTTGTCTACCACTGCCACCTGCTCGAGCATGAAGACAACGGCATGATGGGCATCATCCGCGTCGTGCCGCGAACTCGAGAATAAAAGGGGCTGCCCTGCGGCAGCCCCTGGTTCTCACTCACCGTTCTCAGCCGCCGTGTTCGGCGTCTCGCAGCGCTCCATCCGTGGCATGGATCGCCGCGTCGATATGGCCAACGGCACGGTCACGAAGCCCACGTGTCATCGGATCATCCTCTTCGCGCGCCACATCCGAGTGGACCTTGTGCAGCAGCTCCAGCGCCTTGTGCAGCCGGCCGGGGCGATTGTTGGGGACGTCCACCGTCTGATGGTCCTCGATGTTCTTACCATCATCGATGGCGGCATGCTTGATTTCGCCAATCGCCTTGTCGATTTCCACGATCGCGACGTCCTCGTGGCCACTCACGCCCGCATCCCCGGGGCGATGCTGCAGCATCCAACGCGCGGCGCGCAGATCCGACAGGGCATGCAGGTAGGCCGGATGCTTGCCGGGAACATCCGCGTTGGCAGCAAAGGTCAGCGTCAGCGCCAGCAGCAGGGCCGCCAGCAGCGGTTTATGTGCAATCTTCAAGAGCGTCTCCTTAGGTTTTCAAGTGAAGCAAGTGGCCGTGAGGCCCGATCCTGGTCGAAGCTTGTGTGTTGCTACAACGCCGGAGTCGACGCAATAGTGACAAACTCTTGCTGAATTTTTCGTCACGCTGCACAGTTGAAAGGGCGGCGTAAGCCTGGGAGTCCCTTGCATGTTCCACCAGCTACTGACTCCGATTGCCGACAGTCTGGGCGCGTCCTTTTGCGTCGCGGTACTGCCAATCGTGGCCTTGGTGGTATTGCTGGGAGTACTGCGCCGCCCCGCATGGCAGGCGGCCTTGGCCGCATTGATCATTGCCTTCCTGATCGCCGTCGGGCCCTGGCATATGCCCCTGGAACCGGCCATTCAGTCCATGCTGAATGGCGCGACTTTCGCGCTCTGGCCGGTGATGTGGCTGGTATTCAACGGTCTGCTGCTCTACAACATCGCGGTGCGCTCGGGCCGCTTTGAGGCCTTCCGCCAGTGGATGACCACCAATCTGCCCGATGACCGGCGCATCATGCTGGTGGTCATCGGATTCTGCTTCGGCGCCCTGCTCGAGGGTATCGCCGGCTTCGGTGCCCCCGTGGCCATCACCAGTTCGCTGCTGATCATGACCGGCTTTCCCGCCATGGAAGCCCTGGTCTTTGTATTGATATTCAACACCGCGCCCGTGGCCTTCGGCGCCCTGGGCATTCCAGTCACGGTGCTGGGCTCGGTGACCGGCCTTCCGGCCACCACGGTTGCAGCGATGGTCGGGCGGCAGTTGCCCTTCATGGCGCTGATTCTGCCGTTCTACGTGACCGCACTGTATGGCGGTTGGCGCTCGGTGCGCAGCCTGTGGCCGGTGCTGCTGGTGGCCGGGGCCACTTTCGCGGCGGCTCAGTTCCTGGCCTCGAATTTCCTCGACTACACCCTCGCTGACGTGCTGTCCTCGCTGCTGTCGTTGGCGGCCACTTTGCTGTTCGTGAGAGTGTGGCGTCCGTCGGAGGATCCGGCCTATCGGATCAACACGCCCCGACCCGACATCTTGCAGGTACCCGCCATCCCCGCCTGGCAGGGCTGGCTGCCATGGCTCATCATGACTGCGGTGGTCATCGCCTGGTCCTTCTTCGGCATTGCCGCCAAGGGTCAGCAGGCCATCGCCTGGCCGGGGCTGCACAATGTGATCGCCATAACCCTGTATCACGACAAACCCTACGCCGCGATCTGGTCCTTTCAACCCCTGGCGACGGGAACCGCGATCCTGATCACGGCCCTCTTCGTCGGCTTGCTGTTCCGCATCTGCGTGGGTGACTTCGCCTACTGCCTGATGCAGACATGTCGGCAGCTGTGGCTGGCGGTCCTCACGGTGGTGCTGATCGTTGCCGTTGCCTATCTGATGAACTATTCGGGCCTGGCGTACACCTTGGGCAAGGCCGCCGCCTCGACGCGCTATCTGTTCATCCTGCTCTCGCCCTTCCTGGGCTGGATTGCCGTCGCGCTCTCGGGCAGCGATACCTCGGGCAATGCGCTGTTTGGCAATCTGCAGGTGGTGGCGGCCCGGCAGCTGAACCTGAACCCGGTGCTGTTCGCGGCCACCAATTCCTCGGGCGGCGTCATGGGCAAGATGATCTCGCCGCAGAACATCGCCACCGGCGCGGCCGTCCCGCAGCTGCAGGGCCCGGAAGGGGTGGTCTTTGCCCGCACCTTCATCCACAGCATCGTGTTCACCCTGATGCTGGTGGTCCTGGTGGTCCTGCAGCAATTCGTTTTCCCGGGCGTCATTCCGGCCGCCGCAGTCCCTTGAGCCAGGGCCTGGTGCTCAGGAATGCACCGTGCATCACCCAATCTTCACAGTCCTGTCACAAGCCGGGATTCCGGCCCTGCTACCGTCGCAGGTGCTTGGATTGGGTCTCAATGTCGGGAGAAATTCGATGAAGGCCGCCCTGCGCCCGAGGCATCTATTGGCTGCAGCTTTACTCGTTGGCGCCTTGCCGATGGCGGCGCATGCCACGGTGATCGCGACCTTTGATTGGGTACCGACCAGCGAAAATCCGCTCCAGGGGCAGCCGAGCACGGCCAGCGGCACCTTGCAATTGACCCTGGCGTCGTTTTCCCAGACCACTGGTTCGAATCCGACCAACTCGCCGAATTTCGCGCCCTACTATGCCAGCGGGACCGCCACGTCGGCCGACATCACCGCTTTTTCCTATACCGATGCGAATGGCCAATCCGTCAATCTGTCGAATCTGACCACCGATAGCTTTCAGACCTCGATCTGGGAGACCAGCGCTACCGATACGCCAGCCACGGGAGCGGCCGCCCCCTCACCACCCCCCAGCGGCTACTATCTGGTCAACGGCTTCACGCTGTCCGGAACGACGGCACAGGGTAGCGGGTTCCAGATCGCGAACAATGTCGGAACCCCGGGCGCGACCTTCGCCAATGGTATCGGCAATGCCGACAACACCTTCAATCTCAACGGGACTCATGCCGCCATCACCGATGGCGGCTACTGGGAACTGGCCTCCGTGACGCCCGTGCCGCTGCCGTCCGGGCTGCCACTGCTGCTCGCTGGTCTGGGAGCCCTCGGCTGGTCCCAGCGCCGCAGCAGACTGCCCGCAGCCTGCTGATACCCGAAAGCCGGCGGGGTCGGCGAACTCTGCGCTGCATTTCGGCTCCTATTAGTAACGCCCACTGTTAGCGGCTATAGTCACCGCCTCTGCTGCGGAGGAGCTGCCATTTGAGCGCGAACATGATGCAATGGCCGCGGGAAGCCACGCAGTTGCTCCCCGATCTGGTGCGCCTGCGGCGTGCCATTCATGCCGAGCCCGAGCTCGGCCTGCAGACGCCGCAAACTGCCGCCAAGATCATGGCGGCCCTGAGCGGACTTCCCCTGGACTACCGTACGGGCCCCTCAACCAGTGGCATCGTCGCCGTATTGCACGGGGGTTGCGCCGGCCGCACGGTGCTGTTGCGGGGGGACATGGACGCCCTGCCCATGCACGAGGATACGGGGCTTGAGTTTGCCTCACGCAAGCCCGGCGCCATGCACGCCTGTGGCCATGACAGCCATGTCGCCATGCTCGTGGGAGCCGCGCGCCTGCTGTGCGCGCGTCGCCAGGAGCTTCCGGGGACCGTTCTGTTCATGTTCCAGCCCGGCGAGGAGGGCTGGCATGGCGCGCGCTACATGCTCGAGGACGGTCTGCTCGATCCGCTCCCGAATGCATCCTTCGCACTGCATGTCATGCCCAATGCACCGCATGGTCTGTTCACCGGCCGCGACGGTCCGCTGCTGGCGTCCGCGGACACGATTCGTATCTCGATCACCGGTCGCGGCGGTCATGCGTCCATGCCGCACGATGCCTTGGATCCCATTCCGATTGCCTGCGAGATCGTTTCGGCGATTCAGACCTTCGTGACGCGCCGCATGCCGGCATTCGATCCGGTGGTGGTGACCATCGCCCGCATCCAGGCGGGAACCACCGACAACGTCATCCCGGAAAGCGCCGCCATGCTGGGCACGATCCGCACCCTCTCGGCGGAGAATCGCGCCGCCGTCCAGGTCGGCCTGCGTACGCTGGCCGAAGGTATCGCCGCGGCCCATGGCGCAAGCGCCCGCGTCGAGTTTGAGTCCGGTTTCCCGGTGACCCGCTGCGACCCGCGTGCCGTGGCACTGGGACGTAGCGTCGTGGCCGAGCTGTATGGCGAGCAAAGCTGGCATGCGTTGGCCGCTCCGGTCATGGGGGCCGAGGACTTCTCGTACGTTCTGGAGAAAACCCCCGGTGCCATGTTCTTTTTGGGCGCGAGCGCCGCAGGCAGTGATTTTCGCAGCTGCTGCGGCCTGCATTCCAACCGGATGGTGATCGATGAAACCATCATGGCACGCGGCGCGGCGGTTCTCGCCGGCCTTGCCGACCGCTTTCTGAACGGCGGCGACGGCGCTTTCTAAGGTTCCATCGCCGCGAATTCCCGCAGCAGCGCGGCTGCCTCGTTGGTGGCGTCTTCCTCGCGCCACTGCATGCCGGCGCTGCAGGCCGCCTCGTAGCCCGCGGCGCCCAGGGCCGTGCGCAGCTCCCGATTGGCCGCCTCGTTGTGCGGGATCCAGAAACAGAACAAAGGCGAGCCGCTGCGGCGGCGGATCTGTTCGGCGGCACTGAGCAGCCGGCAGGCGACCTGCGCCCTGCCCATCCTTTCAGCGATGTAGCCGCAGCCTTCAATGGAACCCGCCACACCGCGCCGGTGCCCCAGTCCCAGGGCATTGCGCATGGCCGCATGCCACTGCGCCGCTGCCGCGGCGTAGTTGCCGATGCGAAACAGGCCCAAGCCCAGATACATGTCGATGAAATGGTGCTGGTGAAAGTCGCCGCCGAGTTCCCGGACGGACTGCAAAGCCTCGAGGCTGCTGTGCGTCGCGCCTTCTGCCAGATACATCCAGCCGCGTATCAAACCGGCCACCCCGCGCAGGATGTCATCGTCGAGCGCTTCGGCACTGCTTTGGACCATGGCCAGGTACTCCGCGATCCCGCTCCTGTGGCCGGCATGCAGCAGCCACAGCGCATAGTGGCCACTGGCATAGGCGGCCGTCCATTCATCTTTGACCTCGCGCGCAATGTCGGCCGCCTCCAGCAGCGCCGCATCCGGCGTCGACTTGTGCCCAAACAATCCGATCAGTCCGCGGCCCAGGAGCGCCTGCCCGCGCTCCTGGGTGCGCAGCGGAGGGTTCCTGGCGAGGGCCTGCTCGACCAGCCGTTTGCCAAGCAGATTGTTGCCATGGGCCTTGAAAAACAAGGCCAGGGAACCGTTGATCCGCAAGGCCGCCGCCGGATCCGCACCCGCCGTGACGGCATGGTCGCAGGCACTGATGATATTGCCCTGCTCACGCGTGAGCAGCACGACGCGCTCCTGCATCCGCCCACTCACCATGTCCTGGCGGGCCGCCGCGGCCATGCGCACGATGTAGGAAAGATGGGCGTCACGCGCGCGGCCTTCATCACCCGAGGCCGCCAGTTGCTCCAGAGCGAATTCGCGCACGCTCTCCAGCAACCGATAGCGCGGCGGACTGACGCTTTGGTCGACCGTCACCAGAGATTTGTTGGCCAGCCCGCTCAGCAGGTCCACGGCCTGCTCCGGCGAGGTTTCAAAGGCCGACGCCAGATCAATCGCCGCCTCCACGGTCCAGCCCTGCACGAACACGCCAAGCCAGGCGAGATAACGCTGCTCCTGAGGTGACAGCAACCGGTAGCTCCAGTCCATCAGCGCCACCAGATTGCGGTGCCGGTGATCGCGGCCGGCCGAATCACTGACCAGAAAACGGAACCGTTGGTCCAGTCTCTCGAGCACCTGTTGGGGCGAGAGCATCATGAAGCGCGCGGCGGCGAGCTCCAGCGCCAGCGGCATGCCATCAAGACGCTCGCAGATATCCACGACCGCCGGCGCATTGGCCGCGTGCAGTGCGAACTCAGGCTGCGCGTCCCGTACGCGCGCCAGCAGCAAACTGACGGCCGGCGCGGTCGCGACCTCTGCCAGTTCGGATTCGCCCTGCGGGTGGCGGATTCCGGGCAGCCCCAGCGGTGGCGTGCGCAACAGGCGCTCGCCGATGAAGTTCAGCGGATGCCGCGAGGTCGCCAGGATCTTCAGCTGCCGAGTGCCGCGCAGCACTTCAATTACCTGCGAACCCAGCTGTGCCGATAACCGATCGCAGTTGTCCAGCACCAGCAAGGCGCGCCGATCGGCGAGCGCCTGGGTGATCCTCGGCAACAGCGAGGATCCGTCCGCGGGGGCAATCGACAGTGCGGCTGACAGCCCCTGCAGCCACTCCTCGGCACTCTCCAGGGGCGCCAGATCAAAGAACCACACGCCATCCGGATAGTGGCCTGCCTGGGAGTGGGCGAACGCCAGCGCACACTGCGTTTTGCCCATGCCGCCGGTACCGACGATGGTCAGCGATCGAGCGTCGCTCAGCAGCGCATGCATTTGCGCCAGCTCCTGTTCGCGTCCCAGCAGCGATTGGATGCGGGCGGGCAGGTAAGCCGTCGCGGGCGGCCCGAAGCGCGCCAGCGAGCTCTCCGCCACCGGCTGGCTTTGTTCCAGGGGCCCGACGTACCGATATCCGGAACCGTGGACCGTCTGAATGAAGTTCGGCTCGCCCGCATCGTCAAGCAATGCGCGCCGCGCCAGGCCGATGACCCGGTTCAGAGTCGAAGGGGTGACATAGCGGTGGCCCCACACCGCATCCAGCAGCTGCTCGCGGCGCAACAGCTGCCCCGGTCGCGACATGAGCTGCAGCAGAACCGCGAATACTTTCGGCTCCAGCACAACGTCCTTGCCGTCGCGGCTGAAGCGGCGATTGGCGGCATCGAGCAGGCAATTGCCGCAGCGGTAGATGGTATTGTTCAATCACTTTAGATTGCCAGTCGCTGCGGGGTGCCGCAAGCAAGCCGCGGATGTCGTAACATGTCCGCAGAAGGAGAAGACCAATGCGACAACTGCTGCGGTGGTTTAGCCTGGGTATGGGCGCTGTGGTGAGCGCCGTGGCGCTGGCGGCGCCATCGGACGTGGTCGACGGGCCACTGATCCGTCCGCCGGTCTCCTCAAGCGATGCGCGCGATCTGTCGGGCGTGTGGTTCATCCGCCTCTACAATCCTCAGATCAACTCCACCCTGGGCCGCCTGCCTCCCTTCACCGAACGCGGCAAGGCCGCATGGGATGCGCGCGTGAAGGCCGAAAAGGATGGTTCGCCCATCGCCGATGCCTCCTCCTACTGCTGGCCGCACGGGGTCCCGCGGGTGATGAACTCGCCCTATCCGCTGCAGATCATCCAGACCACAGGCGAGACCGTCATCGTTCATGAAGTGGCCCATAACGTGCGCCATATCTACATGGACCAGCCCCATGCGCAGAACCTGACCACGAGTTTCATGGGCGATTCGGTCGGGCATTGGGAAGGGGATACGCTGGTCGTCGACACCATCGGACTGAACGATCGCACCTGGATCGATGAGATCGGCGTGATCCACGGCAAGCAGCTGCATGTGATCGAGCGCATCCGCAAGATCGAGGGCGGTCACGCGCTTGAGAATCTGATCCGCATCGAGGACCCGGAATATTTCACGGAAGCCTGGTATGCGCGCATCACCTACGCCTGGCGCCCCGATCTGAGAATCGCCGAATACATCTGCGAAGAAAACAACCGCAACATGCCGGTCTCGGGCCATACGGCGGAGAAGTGATGCGCCATTTCTGGTGTATGCGGGCGCTGCTCGCCGCCGTAGTTGCCGGCGTCGCCGGCGTGGCCGGCGCACAGGCCATCTATACACCGCCGCCTGCACAGAATTTCGCAGGCGTGTGGCTGATCCAGGGCGACCACTCGAGCATCAGGACGGTCGCTGGCAAACTGCCGCCGATGACCGGCGCCGCGGCGGCCCGGTACCGCGCCGCCCTCAAGGCCCGCAAGGCTGGCAAGCCCGACTTCGATTCCATCCAGACCTGCAAGCCGCACGGCTTCCCGCGCATCCTGTTCGCCGCCTATCCGATCGAGATTCTCCAGGAACCGGCCCAGGTCACCTTCATCCACGAGATTCATCACATGCCGCGGATGGTCTACCTGGACATGACGCTGCCGAAACTGGAGGACATGGATCCGAACTGGATGGGTCTGTCAGCCGGCCACTGGGACGGCGACACGCTCGCGGTGGAAAGTCAGGGTTTCAATGACCTGACCACACTGGACGCCGCGGGTCTGCCACATTCAACCCAGCTGCAGGTTGCCGAGCGGATCCGCAAGCTCGACGCGGATACGCTCGAGGATCTCATCACCATCACGGATCCGAATGACTATACGCAGCCCTGGAGCACTCGCGTGACTTACCGTCGCCAGCCGGGTGCGCGCCTCAAGGAATACGTCTGTACTGACTCCAATCCGGAGGCGAAGGCGCAAACGCCCTAGGGGGCATTGCTTGATCAGACCCCCGGTTGCACTGTTACTGCTGATCCTGGGCGTCATCGCTGCACCGGTCCTGGCCGGGCCGGCAGCACCTGATCGTATCGTCCTGCCCGATACCATCACCGCCACTCACTATGACCTCGAGGTGCGGCCGGATGCTGCCGCCGCCACCTTCAAGGCATCGGTGCGGATCTCCATTGAGGTTCAACGCGCCACGCCCGATATCCAATTGAATGCCGACAATCTCAGTTTCTCGAGCGTGACCGTCTCGGGCACCTCAGAGGTGCCCGCCGTCAGCTTCGATACCAGGCTGCAAACCGCCACCCTGCACTTTCCGACCGCCCTGACAGTGGGCCATCACTTGCTCGGGATTGACTATACCGGCCATATCAATGCCAGCGGCTCCGGGCTTTTCCTGGTCGACTATGCCGGCCCGCACGGCCGCAGGCGCGCGCTGTATACCCAGTTCGAGAACTATTACGCGCGCCAGTTCTTTCCCTGCTGGGACGAACCGAACCGTAAGGCCACCATCACCCTGACCGTGACCGCACCGCAAGCCGACATGGTGGTCTCGAACATGCCCGCTGCGCGGATGGTAAAGCTGCCCGGCGGAATGGCGCGTACCCGGTTCCAGGCCACTCCGAGAATGTCGACCTATCTGTTGTTCCTGGGTGTCGGGGATTTCGAACGCATCACCCGCCGTGTGCGCGGCATCGAGGTCGGCGTGGTGTTCAGGCGCGGCGATGCCGCCAGGGCGCGCTTCGCACTGGCTACGGCGGCCCAGCTCCTGCCCTACTACGAGGACTATTTCGGATTCCGCTATCCGCTGCCCAAGCTCGATGTGGTGGCCGGACCCGGACACAGCCAGGAATTCGGGGCCATGGAGAACTGGGGGGCGATTTTCGGGTTCGATCGCTACTTTCTCCTCGATCCCAAGCTCGCGACCCCGGCGGACGCGGTCAGGACCTACAGCTACATCGCGCATGAAATGGCGCATCAATGGGTGGGAGACCTGGTCACCATGGACTGGTGGAACGACCTGTGGCTGAACGAAGGCTTCGCGGAGTGGATGCAGTACAAGGCTACCGATCACTTCCATCCCGAATGGGACGCGTGGCTGCTGGGTCTGGTGGAGCGTGAGGAGGCGTTGCAGCAGGACTCCCGCAGCGGCACTCACCCTGTCATCACCCCGATCGCGGATGTGGTGCAGGCCGACAATGCCTTCGACTCCATCACCTACGCCAAGGGCATGTTCGTCGTTCGCATGCTCGAGCAGTACATGGGTGAGGACGCGTTCCGGAGCGGCGTCCGACGCTACCTTCGGGCACATGCCTACCGCAACGCGGTGACCGAGGATCTGTGGCAGGAGCTGGACCGGGCAGCCGGGGTGCCCGTTTCGGGCATCGCCCATGAATTCACGCTGCAGCCAGGCGTGCCGCTGATTCGCGTCTCGGCCGCCGCCGCCCTGCATCTGGAACAGGGGCGGTTTGCCACGGATGCCTCAGGCACGCCGGCCCAGTGGCATGTGCCGGTGGTGGTGCGTACCCGTGAAGGGGTCACATGGCAGGGTCTGGTCAGCGCCGATGCGCCGGCTGATCCGCCAGGTCTTGGCTCTGCCGGGGCCGTGGTGAACGCCGGACAGGCCGGGTATTTCCGTACATTGTACGGCCCGGATCTGATCGGGCCGCTGTCGGCACGCTTCGGTTCGCTGCCGCCGGTGGACCAGCTCGGCACGCTGCTGGATGCCAGGGCACTGGGCATGGCCGGCTACGAGCCGCTACCGGATGTCCTGCAGCTTGTTGGACGGGTTGATTCGTCGGTGCGGCCACAGGTGCGCAGCCAGGTGGTGGATATTCTCACCGCCATCGCACGCTCCTACCAAGGTCTTGCCGGCGAGTCGGCTTTCAAGGCCTATGCGCGCGGACTGCTGGGCCGCATGTTTGCGGACCTGGGCTGGAATCCGCTCGCCGGGGAGAATGCCGATGTCGAACCGCTGCGTGTGAGCCTGGTCCTGGCGCTCGGCGAGCTGGACGATGCGGCGGTCACGAACCACGCCCGCGAGGGGTTCGCCGACTATCTGCGCCAGTCGGACCGAGCACACACCGACCTGGAGGATGCGGTTTTGGCCGTGGTCGCAGCGCATGCGGACCCGATGGTGTGGGCCCAGATCCACCAGCTGGCACTCACCGCCCGCGATGCCCGCGACAAGGATACCTTCTACGAACTGCTGGCTGCGGCGCGCGATGCCGGGCTGGCTCAGCAGGCGCTGCAGCTCACGCTGACTGAGGAGATCGATCCCACCGACAGGCCGCTCATCCTCAACGCAGTGGCCGAAACCCATCCGGAGCTGGCCTTTGATTTTGCGGTCCTGCACCGCGACCAGGTCAACGACTGGGTCGAACCTGGGTCACGCGACCTGTTTGCCGCGCGGCTGCTCGCGACGTCGGCGGATCCCGCGGCGCGCGAGCGGCTCATGGCCTACATTCAGGCACATGTCCCCGCCGCCGACCGTCGCCCGGCCGAGGCCATCGAGGCCATGATCACCGACCACATCAGGGTGCGGGTCGAGCAGCTGCCGCAGATTGATGCCTGGCTGCAGCGGCCTCACTAAATCGCTATGATGGTACGCACCATGAAGCGGCACTTATTCGTGATTGCGGCGCTGGCGATTGCCATGGGTGCCCACGCCCAGGTGGGTACGACCCTGAAGGAAGGAGCAAAAGCCACTTCAGAGAAGGCCCAGGAAGTGGGCGATGAAGCCAAGGCTGCCGTGTCATCCGAGCCTGCCAAGAGCATCGCGAAAGCCAAAGCCAAGGAACACCGGGCCAAGGCGCGCTATCACGCCAAGAAGGCCGCGGCAGCGGCCAGGGAAATCCCGAAGTAACCCCGCACCAGGAGTTGCGGCGCGCGATTACTGCTCCCATGAAAACCATCGGGCTGATCGGCGGGATGAGTTGGGAGAGTACCCGCATCTATTACGAACTCCTCAACCGCGGAGTTCAGAAGGCGCTGGGTGGACTGCACTCGGCGCAGATCCTGCTCTCCTCGCTCGACATGGCACGCATCGCCGGCATGCAAAACGAGGGCCGCTGGCACGAGGCCGGTGAATGGCTGGCACAGGAGGCGCTGCGTTTGCAGCGCGCGGGCGCCGACGTCATCGCGCTCGCGGCCAACACCATGCACAAATGCGCACCCCAGGTGGCGGCGGCCATCTGCGTGCCCTTGCTGCATATCGTTGATCCGCTGAACGCGAAGCTGCACTCTGATCAGAGACTTCGGCCATTGCTGCTGGCCACGCGCTTCACCATGGAGGATCGATTCTTTGTCGAGCGCCTCGAAGCGAAGCAATTGACGCCCTTGATTCCCGCACTCGCGGATCGAATCGTGCTTCACGACATCATCTACGAGGAACTGTGCAAGGGCGTCGTGTCAACGGCTGGCGTTGAAGCGCTGCAGCGACTCGCCGCCGACGCCAAGTCACGGGGAGCCGACTGCGTCATTTTGGGGTGCACGGAACTGGGGATGCTGCTGGCGGCCGGCCCTCTGCCATTGCCCACCTATGACACGGCCCAGATCCATGCCGCGGCGCTGGTCGAATTTGCGCTCTGCTGAGCGCAGCGGCGCGACATCCGTACCATCGCCGAGCTTTTCGACTTTTGATTCCTGACCGTTCATCGCGGCGATGAAACCCTGCACGTCTTTGTTATCACTCTTACGGACCGTCACGACACCATCAGCGGCACTGCCGCCACCGCGCGCGGTCTCGCACGCCGGAAGATTTGCAGATTTCACCACTTGAACGACACCGGCGCCGTGGTGCGCGGCCGGCCGGTGCGCGCTGTACATCATGAGCGACCAGGTCATCACATCCCCCGGGATCTGCACGCCGATCCGCAGCGCGCGCGAAAGTGAGCGCTAACTTTCAAACGCGCGACATGACCACTGGGTGGATTGAGAAATCAACCACCGTGGCGGGGCGCGCCAATCGGCTACCCTTGCGGATATTGTTACACTGCGACTATGCTAGGTCGCAGGTCCGCGTTGATTAAATATAAGAAGACGATCGACTAATTAGACGAATACGAATCCGGGAGGGGCAACATGGCTGCTTATCGGTCCAAGTCTTGCGGTTTGGGTCTGAGAGGATTGTTGCAGGCATGCCTGCGTACTGTTGCACTGGCTGCGGCGCTGAGCATGCCGCATCTCGCGGCAGCACAGGATGCTTCCCAGCCGGACACGTCGAAGGATAATTCGCTGCAGGAGGTCGTGGTCACAGGTTCGCGCCTCGCGCGCTCGACCTTCACGACGCCCAATCCGGTCACGGTGCTGGATGCCAAGGACATCAGCAACCTTGGGCTCGTCAATGTGGGCGATGTGCTGGCGGAACTGCCCCAGAACTCAAACTTCTTCTCCGCCGCCAATGTCGGACTGGGTAACTTCAACGTCGGCGCGCAGCTGGCAAACCTGCGCGGCCTGAATCCCTTCTTCGGAACACGCACCCTCACGCTCGTCGACACGGAACGAGTGGTGCCGCAGGCGACCGGCGGCGGCGTTGATGTGACCATGATCCCCTCAATGCTGGTGGCGAGGACCGAGGTGGTGACCGGTGGCGCGTCCGCCATTTACGGGTCTGACGCCGTGGCCGGCGTGGTCAACATCATTCTCGACAAGAAACTCGAAGGCTTCAAGTTTCAGGGCGACTATGGCCAGACCAAGTACGGCGATGGCGGCAGTTCCCATTTTTCGTTGGGATATGGCAAAGGCCTGATGGATGACCGCGCCCACTTCATCATCGGCGCCGAGTACCAGAATTCCGAGGCCATCGGCATCTGCTCGGAAGTGCGCCCCTGGTGCGCATCACAAGAGGCCCTGTTCACGAACATTGATAATCCCGCACTACCGCATTACATCATCGGGCCCAATGGCACGCTCGCCAACCAGAGCCGGACCGGTGTTCTGACGCCCTGCAATGTCCCGGTGCCCGGGGTGTGCATTCCGACGGGCCCGCAGTACAACTTCAATGCCGCAGGCACTGCCGCCACACCCTTCAATCCCGGCAACTACGCCGATGGGGCAGGCCCCTTCGGGGACAATCAGGCCGCCGGTGCCGCGGGTGTGGGCGCCTATGACGCCACCACGCTGCGGCCGGCGGTCAAGCGCTACACGGGCCTGGCGGACCTCGATTTCAAGATCACCGATAGCGTCAGCTCCTTCCTGCAGGTCTCCTACGCGCGCAGTGAGGCGATCAACCCCGTTGCCAATGGCGCATTTGGTGCCCAATCCCTCGAGGTGGCCAATGGCGTCTATGTGCCCCTTATTCCCGGGGCTGTCATCGCGCCCAACAACGCCTATCTGCCCGCCCAATTCCAGCCGGGCGGAGCCAATGCACTGCCGCCCGGCGGAGCACTGCTGGGCTATGACATTGACGGCATCGATCCGGCCCGCAACGCCACCAACAACGACACGGTACGCATCACGGGCGGCCTGAAGGGCACGATATCCTCGACCTGGAGCTGGGATACGTACTTCGAGTACGGCGTCAACCAGAACAACCAGCACCTGTACAACAGCACCGTCGACACCTTTCTGGCATTCGCGTTGGATGCCGTCACCAATCCAGCCACGGGCCAGATCGTTTGCGCGGCGACGCTGCCCGGACCCAACTACAACCCGGCGGCAGCCGGCTGCGTGCCGCTGAACCTGTTCGGTGCCAACAATGCCAGCCCAGCGGCTTTGGCCTATGCCCTGCGCACCCTGCAGGAGTATTCCACGCTCACGGAGGACGTGATTTCGGGCAACGTTCACGGCGACCTGTTCAGTGGTTTCGGCGCCGGACCGGTGGAGGCCGGATTCGGCCTGGAAGGGCGCCGGGATTCGGCCGAGGTGTCACACGACTTGGCGGATCAGGGGTCCTTTTATGATGCGTACTTCCTGAGCTACGGTCTGGACTACTCGGGACTGATTTCCGTGTTGGAAGGCAACGCAGAGGTCAACATACCGGTGCTCAAGGATCTGCCGCTCGCCAAGTACCTGGAGTTCGACGGTGCGATCCGCGAAACCCGCAACGAGAACGAGGACCTCACCACCGGCTCCGCAACCGACGGCCAGGAAAGAACCCATGACATCGAAAGCTGGAAGTTCAGCTCAATCTGGGATTTGACTGACTGGTTCCGGTTGCGTGGCACCCGCTCGCTCGATGTCCGCGCCGCGGGCTTCCGCGAGCTATACGAGTCGTACGCCGTGACGGCCGGCGGCCCCTTCGGCTCCATCACCAATCCTTCCAATGGTGTAACTCAGATCGTGACGGCACTGACGGGCGGCAACATCAACCTCGAGCCGGAAAAAGCCGATACCACGACAGTCGGATTCGTCATTGCACCGAAGTCGGGACCCCTGGAGCGGTTCCAGTTCTCTGCAGACTGGTACCGGATCGATCTGCATGACCCGATTACGGGTCCGCCGTTTGGCCTGGGCGTACAGAACATCGTGAACCTTTGCTACGCAGGCAACCAGGCGTTCTGCGATCGCATTACCTTCGGCACGCCCGGCAACTTCAGCACCATCACCACCATCAACAACACGGCCGTAAACCTGGGTGATTACGAGACACGGGGCGTGGACTTCGAGTCCAGCTACCTGCTGCCGCTGGCCGAGCTCAACGGTCATCTGAACGGCAGCCTCAATTTCCGACTTCTGACGTCGCTGCTTTACAACATGACCATTGACGCAGGTCTGGGTGCCGCGCCAGTGAATTACGCAGGTCAGTCCGGTCCGACCGGGGCTTTCGGCGGATTCAACACCTCACCGCGCTGGCAGTCCAATTTCTTCGCGACCTATGCGAATGGGCCGTTCACCGGGACGCTGCAGGTCAGATGGATCGGACCGGGCACGTTCGAGACGGTAGACGGTGTCGGAGGTATGCCGGTCGCACCGGGCGAGCCGGGTTATGCAACGACCAACGTGAACAGCATCAACAATAATTCAGTCCCATCGGCCACCTACCTGAACCTGTCGGGGTCCTACAACATCGGTTCACATTTCACCGTGTTCGCGACCATCGACAATCTGCTGAATCGGGACCCGCCGGTCGCGCCGGGTGGCAACGGATATCCGACCAACCCGGTTTACTTCGACACATATGGCATGACCTGGAGGGTGGGCGTCAAGGCGACCTTCTAGCCGCCCCGTTCAGGGAATTGATGCCGGTGCCTTCCACCTGCGTGAGAGGCACCTTCACCAGCGCCACGATGGCAAGCAGCACCGGGATCGCGAGGATGGCGCACACGCTGAACCGACTCAGCTGCGCGCCCAGCAGCACACCTGCGGTGTAGGGACCGAAAATCGAACCGACCCGGCCGGCGCTCATCACCACGCCCATGCCGGTGGCCCGCACGCGGGCCGGGAAGGTAGTGGCGCCAGTGGCGTAGAGTGCCACCGCTGCGCCGAAGATTCCGAAGCCAATGACGGCGGCGGCCGCCTGCGCCAGCGGCAGGTTGGCCGCTGCGGCCCCGAACCCGACGAGGCCGAAGCCCAATGCCAGCAGCGCCAGCGTCCCAACCGGACGTATCGGCACCCGAACCGCGAGCAGGCCTACAACCACCCCGCCCGCCAGGCCACCCAGGCTGGTGAGCCGCGTGATGAAGATACCGTCCGCGTCGCTGAAGCCGGCATCGGTGGTGAGCTGATTGTTCCAGTTGAGGAAGAAATATTCCGACATCATGAACATGAAGTAGCTCAGGCCCATCAGTGTCGTGCGCGCCAGTATGGGATTGCGCAGCAGGTCAAACAGACTGCCGGTGCCGGCCTTGGCCTGCGGCACGGGAATCTCGGGCAGAGCAGGCACATCCAGTCGTGCAAGCACCTTGTTAATGGCCGCCAATGCCTTGGGACCGCGCCGACCGGCCAGGATATCCAGCGACTCAGGCAGCAGGAAATACACCAGGACCAGCAGCAGCAGCGAGCACAAAGCACCGAACACGAAGATTCCATGCCAGCTGAATTCGGCCAGCAGCGGCGCAGCGACGTAGCCGCCCAACAAGGTGCCCACGGTGTAGCCGATGACCACCAGACCCAGCCCCAGGGCACGGACCTTGAGCGGGCAGTATTCGAAGGCCAGCGTGCCGACACAGCCGGCCATCGCACCCACTCCCAGACCGGTACAGAAGCGCAGTGCCGCCAAGGTCTCGACGGATCCGGCCTTGGCGGAGAACATCATGCCGATGCTCATGAGCGCGAGATTGATCAGGATTGCGCAGCGGCGCCCCCACAGATCGGCGATCGGCGACAGTAGAAATCCCCCCACCGCCGTTCCCACCAGTCCGGAACTGAACAGCAGGCCGAGCATCTTTGGCGCGAGATGCCATTCGCGCGACAGGGTCGGAGAGATCAGCGAGAGCGCGAGAATATCGAAGCCGTC
>Ga0210385_10000245_pt1 | contig 47452 bp, 32 predicted proteins | sample IncBWH26OmetaG_FD_160107 | JGI IMG/M metagenome (GOLD analysis project Ga0210385, IMG submission 160107) | Forest soil microbial communities from Barre Woods Harvard Forest LTER site, Petersham, Massachusetts, United States - Inc-BW-H-26-O ... | reverse complement strand
CCATGAAAACGCCGCCCCTGCGTCCGGGATCGCCGGTCCGCCCTTCCACTATTGAATACGATCGAGTGCGATCTGGTAAAGCAATGCCTTTTTCTGATATGCGTCCATCAACTCCTGCCGTGCGTCCGCGTCCGAGGGGTTCCGAGCCAGGTAGAGCTGCACTTCACGGATGTCGGCATTGACGGTTTGCAACTGACTCTCATAAGTCGCGCGCAGTGACGGAGCACGGGTGGACACCACGCTCAGAAACTGTTGATCATCCGCGCTGGGTTCAGGATCCATGTCTGCGTTGGCAGCCGATTCTACTCCCTGGGCCGGCAGAGCGGACTTCTGTGCTGGGGCTTGAGGAACAGCGGTTTTCGGGAGGGTATTTTTTGCGGAAGCTAGGGTTGAGGAAGCGTCCGGCGTTGGGGTTGCGGTAGTCGCAGCAGCCGGTGGCGCGGCCACGGTAACGGGCTGAGTTTGCCTGGCCACTTGCGGCGCCGGTTTGTGGCTTATGACGTAAGCGCCGGCCACCACCAGGCACGCCGCGATGGGCGCTAACCACCAGGTGCTCCAGGCGTTCCGGCGGATTCCGGAAGGGACCAACACCGGGCGCCCGACCTGATCCGAATCCGGTTCATGAATGATGCCTTCGTCCCGCAGTTGAGCGGCGATTTGCACCCAGACCCGCTGTGGCGGCTCTTCGCAGGCGGCCAACTGCCGGGCTTCGCTTGCGATCAGATTCAAATCTGAAACCAGGTCCGAGCAGGCCGGACATGATTTCATATGGTCTGCGAAAGCGCTGCCCGCAAGAGCAGTGGGAAACGCGCCTTCCGGAGACTCGTCGAGGAACTCCGGCAGAACTCGCTGTACTTCTGAACAAGTCATAACAACCCTCTCCCGAATACTGCAACTCTTGCTAACCAGTCTTGGCCTTTTCGGCTCTCATGAACTTCAGATAGTCCCGCAGCTTTAACCGTGCCTTGTGCAGCTGCGATTTGCTGTTACCAATTGAGCAGCCCACAATCTGGGCAATTTCGTTATGCTCGAATCCTTCGACATCATGCAGAACAAAAACCGTTCGATAGCCCGGCGGCAGCTTGTCGATGGCACGCTGCAATTGCAGGCGATCGATGGAGCCAGCTAGTTTGGCATCCTTGGTGCCGAATTCCTTCCGCGGCGCTTCGTCGTCGGCCTCGAGCGTCTCTTCGAGCGATACGACGGGCAATCCTTTCTTGCGCAGTTGCATCAGGACGACGTTTACCGTCATGCGGTGCAGCCAGGTAGAGAAAGCAGATTCGCCGCGAAAGGTACCGATCTTGCGAAAGAGCTGAAGAAATGCTTCCTGGGCCAGATCTTCGGCCTGCGCGGGATTGGAGACCATGCGCAAACATAGGGAGTACACACGGCGTTTGTGCAGCTGATACAGGACTTCGAACGCGGCTTCGTGGCCCTGCTTAGCCTGCTCAATTGCCTCTGCTTCGGTGATGCGATCTTTCGGGTCGGTCAAGTCGCCTTTTCCGGCCGCTACAGCTTCTGATGCGGCTTTGAACTCTTTTCGTTGTACAAATTTGCCGAGAGAGTCGCGGAAGCGATCTCGACCGTTTCCAAGTCGTCAGAATACCAAAAACCGTAGTTATCCGAGTGATCTATCCGACCAAAGTACCCGGTTAATCTAACATCAGGATGACCTTCGTAACCAAGTCGCATTGATACAGGAAATCAGATGCTTGCCTAGGCCTTGGCGGTAATGGTTTCCAATCGATGGCCGTGAGGACCGAGTTCTCGCTTGTCGCGATCGGAAGGCGAAGGACACGCCCAGGAATCCCAGCGCCATCCACAAGCCGTATCCGCGGGATTTTCGGCGCTGCGTGGCCATAATCGCTGGCCCACCCTACTAAGAAGGTTGAAGGGTGCCAGGCCGATGTTCTGGATTAGCGGACCTCGAGCAACGGATGAAGATAACAGATTGAGAAAGAGAGTGACCGTTAACGGGAGTGTGCCGCGATGGTGAAAAGCCCTCGGCCTGCAGGAAAAGGCTTAGCCGAGGGCTTGATGAAGCAGAGGGGCGTTTACATTTTTTCAGTCTTGCCGTCGTATTTCACGACACCGTTCTTATCGTTCTGACGGGTGACGTCATCGTTGCCGTAGACGCGAGTGGATGTTCGGGAGGGCCCGGTGATGAAAGCCCAATCGGCGCGGGCTTCCTCCTGCTGAGGAGCATTTTTTTCTTCGCGGATACGGTCTTGGCGGGTGCGGAATTGGGTGCGGACTTCGCGCGTTTCAGCCACGCGGCCGTCCCGCTGCGCTGCTGGACGCGGGCCTTCGTGCATAGGATGACCTTCACGTCCGATGCGCTCGGGATAGAGGTCGATCTGCGGGGTAATCATCGGAGCGCCTCCACCCTGATACCAGACAGGAACAGTCCAAACGGAACTCGTCGATCCCTGAATCTGGGAGAGAGTTGAGTTGGTTGCACCCGCGATCAGGCCGGTGGTGGCGTTGCTCGCTCCAACTGGATTGGGCGAAAACTGCTGCAACGAGATTTCTGGTGTGGTGAGACGCGGAACATTGGGTCCGCATCCGTAAAAACATCCGCCCGCATAGGGCAGCTGGGCAAGGGCCGACGTCGTAAAAACGAAAGTGAAAACCACTGCGAAAACCGCTGTTGCCAGAACCAAATAGGGTCGCATACTGCCTCCGAGGGATACTGCTTCTGAGCATCTGATGCAGTTTACGGGCCAGTCATGCGGGCGGCTATGCCCGCATTAACGAAGAGAAAAGGCCTATTTTTTTAAGTGCAATCGCAATCTAATGCGCAAAGTCTGCAAGGATGCTGCGTCGGAATGGGGCCGAGAACCGGCTACTGGCGCGGGATTTCAGCAGGTTCCGGCCTAACTCAGCTTCCCACATAGCGCGCATATAGACTTCGGGCTACGGCGGTATCGGTGGTTCCTTTGATGATGGCGCGGCCGTCGGGAAATAGCGTCATCTCGTAGGGCTCGGGCCAAAATTTCAGCACAAAGTCAGTGTGGCGAACGTTGCCATGGGGTTTGAGGCTGACGCTCAGTTCGGTAAAGTCAATCGGGCGCTGGCGCTCGTGGATTTGCACCGAATTTCTTCCACAAAGCGTGATATGCGGACGGCTTTCACCCGCGAGATGAATAAAGTCTCGCAAGGAGCAGGCGCGGCAATCGGCGCGGGAACGTGTTGTTGCCAGCTCTGCGTGCTCGTTCGTCCAGACATCCCAAGAGAGAAGAGTGCGCCGCATTTTGGCGCGGGCGCCGACGAGAAATTTGAGCGCTTCGGTCGCGGCGATGGACGCGACCAGATTTACGGCGGAAGCTAAAACGCCGGCGGTCTCGCAGGTTTCCATTGTGCCGCGAGGAGACTCAGGAAAAATGCAGGCCAGGCAGGCGGTTTCGCCGGGCAGGATGTTCATGGTCACGGCATAGCTGGCGACCGCGGCGGAGTAAATCCAAGGCACGGAATTCTTCACTGCGTAATCGTTGATGAGATAGCGGGTTTCGAAATTATCGGTGCCATCCAAAAGAAGGTCAACGCCGCCGAGCAGGGAATCGACATTCGATGGAGTAAGGTCGGCGACGTGCGGCTCCACGGTTATCGCTGAGTTGAAGCGGGCAATCTGGCGGGCGGCGGCGATGGCCTTGGGCACGGATTCCCGTGCGTCGCTCTCGTCGAAAAGGGTCTGGCGCTGCAGATTGCTAGATTCAACGTAGTCGCGGTCGAGGATCCGCAGGGTGCCGACGCCGGAGCGCGCCAGCAATGAAGCTAGAGTCGAGCCGGTGGCTCCGCACCCGACGAGGGCAACTCGGGACCGCGCCAGCTTTTTCTGTCCTTCTGGGCCGATCTCCTTAAACAATACTTGCCGGGAGTACCGGTCATTATTGTCAGTACGAGTGTCAGCGTCCGAGGCGCTAGCCGAAGCATGCTTATCCAACGCACGATCGGCTGGCGCGCTGTTGTGGATGGCAGCCTGGGCTGCTTGCAGAACGTCGTGTTTGGATCTACTTTCCAACGCGCTTACCTCGGCGATTACCTTTCAGGAGCTTTCCAGACAGTATTATAGGTTCCGGTCGTCAAACTTGGTTTTGCGAGCAACAGTGCGGTTTCGAGATGCGTCCAACCCGATAGGATTCATGGTTGACCGGCCCGAATTGCGTAGCGAGCGATCTCGGGACGAACGATCTCGGAGCAAGCGATCTCGGAAAGCAAGCCGGTGGCTGAGCAGGGCGGGGCGCTTTGCTCTGGCGATTCTGTTGACGATTTTTCTCCGGCCAAGCTTTGCGGCAGGTTCGCGCGCCGTTTTCGAGCAGCCGCCGGACGCATCATCACAGACGACTTCGCCAACAAATTCCCCGGCGCCGGGGCAGGATTCCACTCAGAAGGCGCCTCAAACGCCCGCCGAAGCGTCTTTGCAGAACGGGGAAAAATTCGGAAACATCACGCCTTATCTGGGCTTGGTAATTGATCAGATCGAGTTGCCGGGGGTTCCGGCAGAGGATGCGGCATCGCTGTTGGCATCGACGCCTTTGAAGGTCGGGGAGCCTCTGACTCGTGATTCGCTGCACGACGCGATGCAGGCGCTTTTTGCCACGGGCCGCTTCGCCGACATTCAGGCTGAAGCGAACCGCACTGAAACTACTGGCGTCAAATTGCGCTTCCTTACGACTGCTAACTTTTTCGTAGGCACGATAACAATCCAGGGAGTCTCTAACAATCCTTCGCCGAATCAATTGGCCAGTTCGACTCGCTTGCAGCTAGGTGAACTCTACACTCAGGAGAAGCTTGACCGCGCACTCGCCGGGATTCAACGGGTGATGGAAGATAACGGATTCCATCAGTCGAAAGCGACGATTGCGGAAAAGCGGGATGAGCAGCAACACCAGGTCAATCTGACATTTCAAGTGGTCCCAGGGGCGCGCGCCACGGTGGGAGAAATAACGGTGGAAGGCGACTCCGGTTATACCGTCGCGGAGATCAAAGATATTGCCAAGCTGCATTCGGGCGAACTGGCCACTTCCAATCGCATCACGCGCGCGCTGCAACGAATGCGCAACCGCTATCAGAAGCAAAACCGTCTGCTCGCTCAGGTCTCGGTGACCAGCCGCACATATCAGCCGAAGCGCAACGTGGTGGATTATGTCTTCAAAATAGATCGCGGCCCGATGGTGGAAATTGCGGCGGAGGGGTTCAAGATCACGCAGCACATTCTGCACCGTCTGGTCCCGATTTACGAAGAAGGCGCGGTGGATGACGATCTGCTGAACGAGGGCCGACGTAACATTCAGAACCATCTGCAGACGCTGGGCTACTTTAATGCCAATGTGAAGGTTACTCAGCACGACACGAGCGATGGGAAGAATTTGCAAGTCGTGTACACCATAGATCCCGGGGAGCGGCACAAACTCGTCGCCATTCGGATTACGGGCAATCAATTCTTTCCGGACTCGCTGATCCGCTCCCGCATGCAGAACCAGGCTGCCGGACGACTCTTCAGCCACGGGCGCTACAGCGAGGCACTGCTCGAAGAGGATGTGGAAGGGATTCAGTCTCTGTATCGGGCAAGTGGTTTCCGGCAAGCTAAGGTCACGAGCAAATTGCTGGATAAATACCTGGGAGACCCGTCACAGCTGGCCATCCAGATAACGGTCAATGAAGGCGCGCAGACGCGGGTTGCGTCGGTCCGTGTGGAGGGCAGTTACACGCTGCCGCAGGAACAGCTTCCGGAACTTTCGACTGCCGAAGGCCAGGGCTTCGACGAATCGAGCTTGGCTGACGACCGCGATGCGATACTCAGCAAATACTTCGACAACGGTTTTCCGAATGCCACAGTCGACGTGGCCTATACCCCGGTTCCAGCGCAGGACAACCTACCGCGCGTGGGGGTAACGTTTACCGTCCACGAAGGCGAACAATTTTTTGTCAATCAACTTTTTGTCGACGGACTGAACCACACTCGCCCGCGAGTGGCCAGCCGGGCGATCAAGGTGCGGCCGGGAGCGCCATTGAGTCAGCAGGAGATGCTGGAGAGCCAGCGCGGCCTGTACGACCTGGGATTGTTCAAACAAGTAGACACGGCAATCCAGAACCCTGACGGTACCGAGTCGCGGAAGAACGTGCTGGTGACGGTGGGAGAAGCGGATCGCTACACCTTTGACTACGGTGTCGGCTTCGAATTCCAAACGGGACAGCCTTCGTTTGGGGTCAACGAGCCGCTAGGGCGCACCGGCATAAGCCCCATGGTGTCGTTCGGCGTCAGCCGCATCAATCTGGGCGGTCGCGATCAGACGATCAGCCTGAAGACTGCCCTCGGCCGTTTGCAGCAGAAAGCATTGCTCACATACAACATCCCCAAGCTCCTGAACAAAGAAAACTTTCGTTTCACGGCCTCGGCGCTATATGACGACACGGTGGACGTATCGACTTTTACATCGAAGCGGATCGAAGGAACTTTACAGGTCCTACAAGTGTTGTACCGGCTTCGCGACGTGGAAAAGACCACGCTAGCTTATCGCTTCACCTATCGGCGCGTGGAGGCGAGCGACATTGAAGTGAGCGCCGATCTCATCCCGCTTCTCTCCAGGCCAACCCAGGTTGGAATTCCGAATTTTATCTATACCCGCAACCGGCGGGACAACGACCTGGAAAGCACGCGGGGAAGCTATCTTTCGGTCGAGGGCGGGGTTGCTACCAGCCAGTTTGGGTCGGCGGCGGATTTCAGTCGATTTCTGGCCAAATATTCCACTTATCACACATTTTTTCGCAATCACAGCACCGGGAAAGGGTTCGTGTTGGCGCGTTCCACCACCATTGGACTTGAGAATCGTTTTGGCAATACTGTCCTCCTTGATCCGGCACAAACGGTTCCCGTGGGTGCGACACTGATTCCTTTGCCCGAACGTTTTTTTAGCGGCGGGGGCAACTCTCTTCGCGGATTCGGGTTAAACCAAGCGGGGCCGCGCGACCCGTTTACGGGGTTTCCGGTGGGCGGCAGCGCGGTGTTCATCAACAACCTGGAGATGCGTTTTCCGAACGTGCGCATGCCCTACCTGAATGACGATATTGGTTTCACGTTATTTGAAGACATGGGGAATGTCTTTGCGCGGCCCCAGGAAATGTTTCCCAGTTTGGCGCGCTTTCATCAGCAGGACCAAGATCTTTGTCTGAGTGAGAGCACACACTTGAAGTGCAATTACAACTATGCACCGCACGCTATTGGCTTGGGAATACGTTATCAGACACCGATCGGACCATTGCGCTTCGATTTCGGATACAATCTAGATCCACCGTACTTTCCTAGCTATAACAACATCACGACCAATCAGTCCTCGGGGCTATCGGTCGGACAATTTGGTTATCAACGCTCGGGGCGCTTTAATTTTTCTTTCAGCGTTGGGCAGTCGTTCTGATGAAATTCAGCCGGACTAAACTCGGACAAGCCAAACTCGGAATAATTAAGACCGGGGCAATATTGATGGCGGTAGTTGCGTCTCTGGCAGCTTTTGCCAGCGGCGGGCAGATCGTTGATCGGGTTGTAACGAGTGTGAACGGTCACGTGGTGTTGCAGAGCGATTGGGAGCAGGAAGTTGCCTTCGAGGCATTGTCGAGTGGGCGGGATCCCGATTCATTCACAACATCGGAGCGCAGGGCAGCGCTTGATCGTCTGATTGATCAGGAGTTGCTTCGGGAACAGGTGCGACCCTCCCAGTCAGTCCCCGCCGACCAAGTCGCAGCCCGGGTAACAGAAGTGCGCAAGTTGGATCCGGGTTGCGCCACTGAAGAAGGATGGCGCGCCAAGTTGCAACGCTATGGGTTGACGCAGGCCGCAGTCGAAAAGCGGCTGGGGGACGAGATCCAACTCATGAAGAGCGTGGAAGATCGTCTGCGGCCTTCGATCCAGATCGATGAACACGCGGTGGAAACTTATTACCACGACCAGTTACTGCCGCAATTGAAAAAGGCTGGTAGCAGTGCCACGCCATTGAACGAAGTCTTTGGCAGAATCAAGACTTTGCTGGCGGAAAAGAAGATGAACGAACTGCTCACGGACTGGTTGTCAAATTTGCGTTCCGGGAGCCATATCAATCCGCCTGAAACAAGTTCCGGAGAGCGGAGCCCGTGAGCGATTCCCCGGCCGGATCCACGACCGGACCGCTGGATGAAGGGCCGGTCTGGCCTCCTCCTCCCAAACGCCGGCGTGTTTTATTGAAGCTCTTCCTGCTGTTTTGCCTTTTCAGCTTGATCGCGTTCAGCCTGCTGGGCTGGTACGTAACCACGGATTCTTTCCAGCAGCGGGTGCGCCGCTATGTGATCGCATCGGCGGAGAAGTTAACGGGCGGCCGGGTGGAACTGGGCGAGCTTCACACCATTCCGTTTCGCCTGAGGGTCGACGCCCGCGATCTTGTCATTCATGGGCGCGAGGCTCCAGATCAAACACCGTTCCTGTCAGTCGATCGGGTGCAGGCGGAAATGAAGATCATTTCGCTGTTCAGCGCCACTGTGGGATTGCACACGCTCGCGCTGGAGCATCCGGTCGCGCATATCGTCGTATCTCCTGATGGGACAACGAATGTGCCCGCCCCGAAAGCCGGGTTGTCTTCGGCGCAGGGACAGGTGCAGGACCTGATCTCGCTTGCAGTTTCGCATTGCGAAGTGCAGCGCGGCGAGGTGCAGTGGGAAGACAAGAAAATACCAGTCGATTTTGATGCACGCGATCTGATGGTTTTGATGGATTATTCGTTGTTGAAGGGCCAATACAACGCGCATGTGATTGTCGGCAGCATCACTACGCGTCTACAGGATTATCCGGCGTTTGCGTGGCGGGCGGATGCATCGCTGGTTCTGTTCCACGAACACACCGATATCACCGATCTGACCTTGACTTCCGGCAAAACCGAGATTCATTTCGCCGGGCGATTGCAGGATTTTCTCAACCCAACGATCACGGCTTCTTATCACGGGTCGGCGGACATCGGCGAACTAGCGTCGATATTCCGGCAGGCGCAATTACGCAAGGGTTCTGCGCAGCTCGAAGGCAAACTCACCTGGAATCAAGAGACATTTTCCACTCAGGGAACCTTGCAGGCGAAAGACATGGAATGGTCAAGCGGAAAACTGTCGATGAAGAACGGCCGCTTGACGAGTGCGTTCGCGGTAACTCCCGATCGCTTTCGTCTTTCCTCGATCAGGGCCAACCTGCTGGGCGGCGACTTATCGGGCGAGGCCGAGGTGACGAATTGGCAGAGCGCACTTGAGCGCAAGGTCGAACGCCGCAAACCGGAGCGGGCGGCGGAGATCGCGTCCTCTGAAGCGCGTCGTAATGTCATGGGCAAAATTCCACCACGCGGTTCCGTGCGGCTGCAATTGGCGGGATTTCCGATCCTGCCGGCGATGGAGTGGCTGAGCACTCGCAAGCTTCCGCTGGATGAACTCGCTCTTTCGGGAAATGCAAGCGGCAATCTCGATTTGAGTTGGGTGGGAGCGATTCGCGACGCCGAGACTCGAATGAAACTTACCATTGCGCCTCCAAAGAATCCGATTGCGGGCGGGGTTCCGGTGAAGGGGCAGATCGACGGCACCTATCATGGATCGCGCGACGAATTGTCGCTGACCTCACTGCACGCGACAACACCGGGGTCAGAGATCACCGCGTCCGGCGAATTGGCGCAGACCTCGTCGCTGCGGTTTTCGCTCTCCAGCCACAACCTGCATGAGCTTGCGCCGTTGATCGACGCCGCGTACGGATCGCCGAATTTGCCCTTTGCCATCCATGGATGGGCCGGCCTTACGGGCAATGCCAGCGGGAAACTTTCCGCGCTTGCGATCAGTGGGAATCTTGAGGTCTACGATTTCGACGCAACGTTGCCGACGGTGAAACCGGGGGCGCATCAGGCGGTTCACTGGGATGCACTCACGGCTGCGGTGCAATACTCGAGCAACCATTTCGCGGCGCGCAATGGCTCGCTGATTCGTGGCCACACCACCGCTCGCTTCGATGTCAGTGCCGGACTTACCGACAGCGAATTTCTGGAGAACGATCCCTTCGCGTTGCACGTGGATCTTCATGGTGCCAGGGTGACGGAGTTGGCTCAAGTGGCAGGAGTCGCGCAGCCGCTCGCCGGGACGCTAGCCGGAACTATGGACGCATCGGTCACCGCCTCCGGCACTCGGGACAATCCGCAAGGCGATGGACACATCGAGATCCACAACGGTGCCGCGTACGGCATCGGCGTTCCATCGTTGACAACCGACCTTCGCCTTAATGCCGGCGAACTTGAGTTCAACAACATAGAAGGGCGCGTTTACGGGGCGACGGTTTCGGGCAGCGCCGCGATTGCGACCTCCAATGCAGAACTATTAAAGAATGAGTTTCGTCTTAATCTTTCCGGAAGCAACCTGAGTCTTGCCCGGCTTCCGCAGTTGCGGTCTGAGCGCGTCAGCACCGAGGGCCTGATTGATTTCGGGGTGAAGGCCAGCGGCACTGGCGAGTCGCCGTCTATCGAGGCGCACGTTCATGGCAAAGACCTCACGGTGGACCAGGAGCGTATTGGAAATTTCTACGTTGACGCGGCTACGCACGGGCGACAACTCGAGGTGACTTCGCGTTCCGAATTTGACAAGGCGGACTTGTCGATTACGGGTACAGTCGCGCTGGAACAAGATTTTCTCGCCGATTTGAAACTGGACTTCCATCATCTGGATGCGGCGTGGCTGCTGAACACGTACTGGCCGGGCAAGATCACGGCGCAATCCCCGGTGGATGGGACGCTTCAAGTTCGCGGTCCGCTACGCACGCCGCGCGAACTGAAGGCGTCAGCCGAACTGCAGGCCTTCAGCATGGAAGTGGATCGTGTGCCGGTGCAGAGCGTTGGACCGGTTCGCCTGGAGATTGCAGACCAAGTGCTGCTCGTCGAGAACCTGCACCTGACCGGAAGCGGGACCGATTTCACGGCGCACGGCCGAGCACAACTGGCTGGAGCTCAGGAACTCGATTTGCGGCTAGACGGTTCGGTCAACATGACACTATTCCAGTTGCTCAATCCTAAAATTCTGGCTCGGGGAACCGTGGGTGTAAATCTCAATGCGAGCGGTTCGATCCGGCAGCCGGTGCTACAGGGACGGCTCGAGGTTAAGAACACTTTCATCAGTCACAACGATTTTCCCAGCGGCTTGAGCGACATGAACGGCGTTTTGCAGTTTGATCGCAACCGCATCCAGATCGAAAGTCTCAAAGGCACGACTGGCGGAGGTAGCGTGGCGTTGACCGGTTCCGCGACATACGAGAACGGTATTTTTGATCTTGATTTCGGAGCCACGGCGCAGGGCGTGCGGTTACGTTATCCACTTGGCGTCAGTTCCACGGCGAATGCCGATCTGCGGCTCAGCGGCAACTCGAATGCCGCCGTTTTGAGCGGGAATGTCACGGTCACGAAACTGGCTGTCACTCCCGGGTTTGACTTTGCCGCCTATATTGAGAAGAGTCGGCAATCGGTCGTGCTCACGCAGAGCGATAGTCTGCAGAGCCGTTTGAAGCTGGACGTTCACGTCGTGACCACTCCAGAACTGCAGATGCAAACGGCCGTCGCCCGGCTCTCAGGAGATGCCGACCTCAGGCTGCGTGGCACGGCGGAGCGTCCCATCATTCTGGGCAGGGCAGAAGTGCTCGAGGGAGAGATTTCCCTCAACGGCAACAAATACAAACTGGAGCGGGGCGATGTCATTTTCGCGAACCCAGCCAAGACGCAGCCCATCATCGATCTGCGGGCGACCACGCGAGTGCGCGATTATGACATCACGGTGCAATTCCGCGGCGATGCCAGCTCTCCGAGTGGACCTAAGGTGTCATGGCAATCCGAACCGCAGCTTCCCGAAGCCGACGTCATTGCGCTGCTAGCGCTGGGCCGCACGCAGGAGGAGGCGGCGATTGCGGCATCGGCCGGCGGATCATCTTTCGGTTTCGGCGGGGACGCTTCCAACTTGCTGATCAATCAGGCGCTCAACAGCACCGTCAATAGCCGCCTGCAGAAGCTGTTTGGAGCGAGTCATGTCAAAGTCGATCCGCAGGGGCTCTCGAGCGAAACGGCGGTGGTGCGGGGGCCGCAGGTCACGGTCGAGCAGCAAGTGGCCAGCAACGTCACATTAACGTACAGCACGAACGTTTCTGTCTCAAACCAGCAAATCATTCAAGTGGAGTACAACATAACGCGGTCGATTTCGATCGTCGCGCTGCGCGACCAGAACGGAGTGGTGAGCTTCGACTTCAAGATTCGCCGCCGGAGGAAATGAGGCAGGGATAAAATCCCAATTCATTCTTCATGATTTTCAGGCGCTGTCCAATATCTGCCTTGACATAACTCTCCAAACCAGCAACTCTAGTTGTTTTTCACTTCACGCCCGGAGAAACGGGCAAGGGAAGTCGACTTTTGCGAGTACGGGTGTTTTATCACGACAAGTGCTTCGACGGGGCGTGCTCCGCCGCTCTATTCTCGCGTTTTTACAAGGAGCGCATCCGTGGCGATGTTGAGTTTGTGTACTCCGGTTTGCTGCATCGCGCCGGCTCGCTTTTCGATGAGGACCATTTCGACGGCGACGAGAATGCCATAGTCGACTTCAAGTATTCCAGTTCGCCCCGCATCACCTGGTGGTTCGACCACCATGAGAGCGCTTTCCTGTCGCCGGCCGACGCCGCGCATTTCGAGCAGGACCAGAGCAACCGCAAGTTCTACGATCCGGATTTCAAGTCTTGCACCAGCTTCATTGCGATGGTAGCGGAAGAGCGCTTTGGATTTAATCGCAAGCCGGTCGCGGAACTGGTGAAATGGGCCGACATCGTGGATGGCGCGATGTACGAAGACGCCAAGTCGGCGGTAGAAATGAAAGCTCCGGCGATGAAGCTGACCATGGCGATTGAAGCGTCTACGGATCGCAATTTCGTGAAGACCATGATTCCGCTGCTCGCCTACCAACCACTGGCCGAGATTCTGGAGGCCCCGTTTGTTACTGCGGTCCTGCCACCGCTGCTGGCACGCCATGAGCGTTCGATAGGAATCTTGCGTGAGCGCACAGAAGAGAAAGACGGGACGATTTATTTCGACATCACCGACCTCGATTTGGAAGGCTACAACAAATTCATTCCGTACTATCTGCATCCCGACTCGATTTACAGCGTTGGACTGAGTAAGAGTTCTTTCCGGGTCAAGGTTTCGGTGGGTTCGAATCCGTGGTCAAAACGCGAACCGACGGTTAACCTGGCGCGGGTGTGCGAGCGCTACGGCGGCGGCGGACATGCTCGCGTGGGCGCGATTTCGTTCGATGTAACGCAAAGTGAAGCGGCGCATAAAGCGGCCCTGGAGATTGTGGAGGAATTGCGCGCCAGCGTGCGCCGGGAAGGCTGAGGCTTCATGCCTGCTGTATTCTGCATTTAGGACCGACATGCTCCACGGAATTCCCCACCCCAGAATCGACGATCCCGCGCACATTAGAGGCGTTCGTACGGTCGCGACGCTTGAGTTCTCGAAGGGAATGGTCGTGGTGCTCGCTGGGCTCGGTGTGTTTTCCATGCGGCACAAAGATATCTGGGGAGTGGCAGAAAGTTTCCTCGAGTTTTTTCGCGTCAACCCTCATCACCACTATGTCGGAGTTTTCATCGACCTCGTCTATCGGCTAAGCGACGTGCGGCTGTGGAAGATCGCCGTGGTTGCATCGGTCTATGTCATCCTGCGATTCATTGAGGCTTACGGATTGTGGTACGTGCGCCCCTGGGCTGAGTGGATGGCGATCGCCTCCGGCGCCATGTACATTCCATTCGAAGTGGCTGATCTGCTGCGTCACCCAACCTGGCTCGCCTGGGCCATCATTGCCGTCAACGTCGGCATCGTGCTTTACATGTTGATGCTGCGTCTGGAAGCTGCCAAGAAGCACGGTGCCGCACGCCACTCAGCGCAGATGGGATAACCCGAGAGCGACGATCGGGAGCGACAACGTTTGAGCAGGTCGTGATCGATTGGTAATTTGCGCTTGCATCGGACTGAGTTTCCCCCGCCGCAGTGCCCAAACTATTTGTCTCCGGAGCTTGAGAGCTGGCGACCGAGTCACGCGCCTGTGCTGCAAATCGAACTAATTCTTCGCCGCCTGAAAACTGCAAACTCTTTCACACTGTTGCGAGGAGAAGAAGCGGTGTAGACTTGGCCCGGCCCCGAAAGCCGAGATGCAGAATTCAATTTTCCTTCGCCAGAAGGATCTTCCAGGTTGTTACCAAAAAAAGGAGAAGTTATGATTCGAAGAGTACGTGCGGTCTGTCTCACGGTCGTCGCGATCGTGTCGGTCGTGAGTCTCGTTTCCCAAGCGCGGGCGGAGTCGCTGCTGACCCGGCACACGCGCGATGCAGTCCTGAGTGGCGAAGCCAAGTCGGTGGGCCGGCTCCCTGCGACTCAATCTATGCACATCGGCATCGGTCTGGCGCTGCGCCATCAGCCGGAACTGGAAAATTTTCTACAGGAACTCTATAACCCGTCCAGCCCGTCGTATCGGCAGTTCCTGACAGTCGAGGAGTTCACCGAGAGGTTTGGTCCCAGCCAGAGTGATTACGATGCGGTGATTCGCTTTGCGCAGGAAAATGGGTTTACCGTCACCAGCGGATCCCGCAATCGCATGCTCGTGCAGGTCACCGGCACGGTGGGCAACGTCGAGAAAGCTTTCCACGTGACCATGGGCCTCTACCAGCACCCCACAGAAAACCGCACTTTCTACGCTCCCGATCGCGAGCCGAGCGTCAACCTGCCGTTCCAGCTTTGGAACATCTCGGGATTGGACAACTATTCGATTCCGCGTCCTAACCTCGTTCACCAAGATGCAGCCGCAGCCAAGGCGCGATCCAACGCGACGGTTGGCTCCGGTCCTTCACAGTCTTTCCTCGGCAGCGACATGCGCGCAGCCTACTACGAAGGAACGGCCCTCACTGGCACCGGTCAGTCGCTCGGCTTGCTGGAGTATGCCGGCACCGATTTGGCCGACCTGAACACCTACTACAAGAACGTTGGTCAGACTGAAAGCGTTCCAATCACTCTCACTTCGGTGGACGGGACTCCTACGAGCTGCGTGGCCGCTCAAGGTTGTGACGATACCGAACAGACCATCGATATGACGCAAGCACTCGGCATGGCACCTGGTATGTCGAGCCTCGTGATGTATATCGGCTCGACCGATTCCGCCATTTTCAACGCCATGGCGACGGCCAAGCCGCTGAATGCACAATTGAGCAGCTCGTGGTACTGGAGCCCTGCCGATCCTAAGACTCTGAACCCGATTTTCGAGGAATTTGCTTCACAGGGTCAGAATCTGTTCGATGCAGCCGGTGACCATGAAAGCTGGCAAATTGGTGGATCAATCTGGCCGGCGGACAACGCCTACCTGACGTCGGTTGGCGGAACGGACCTGGAGACCACCAAAGCAGCGGGTCCATGGGCTTCGGAAACCGCATGGTCTGACAGCGGCGGCGGCATTTCGCCGAACGCCATTCCGATTCCTAGCTGGCAGACGGCCACGGCTGATCAGTGCATCGATGCATGCTCCAAATCCTTGCGCAACGGTCCAGACGTTTCGGCGAACTCGAACTTCACGTTCTACGTTTGCGCCGACCAAACTACTTGTACTGCCAACGAGTACGGCGGGACCAGTTTCGCGGCGCCAATGTGGGCCGGTTACCTGGCTCTGGTCAATCAACAGTCGGTTGCCAACGGCAATCCGACGCTCGGATTCATTAACCCCGCCATTTACACCATCGGTCTGGGATCGAACTATGACACCGATTTCCATGACATCACCAGCGGCAGCAACGGCTACTCGGCAACCAAAGGCTACGATTTGGTCACTGGGTGGGGCAGCCCGAACGGCAGCGCTCTGATTACGGCGTTGGCGGGATCGGGCAACGGCGGCGGACCTGGAATCAGCTTTGCGCCGGCCACGTTGAAGTGGGGCAAAGTTGCAGTCGGCACCACGACAGCGGGAAAGAAAGTTGTTGTCACAAATAGCGGAAGCGCTACTCTAACGATCACCTCGATCTCTGTCAGCGGCGATTTCGCGCTGGTAGCGGTCAAGGCGACCAAGAAAGTAACTCCTTGCGCGAATGGCAGCTCGGTAGCGCCGGGCGCGACCTGCGAAATCAAGGTCTCGTTCAGCCCGCTTGCCGACGGAGCACTCACCGGTGCGGTCAAGTTCACCGACAACGCTGCCGGCAGTCCGCAACAGGTAACGCTGAGCGGAACTGGCAAAGACTAACTAATCAACCAATTGAACTAAAAAGGGTGGGACTTCGGTCCCGCCCTTTTCCATTGGGTGTGAAATTCACTCGCTCCGGATTCACTCCGTTAACGAGCAGCCGCAATCGGCAGGCGGGACGTGGGCTTGCAAAAAGTCGGCCACGCGTTTGTAGGCGTCGATTTGATTTTCCACTTTTGAGAAGCCGTGGCCTTCGTTCTCGTAAACTTTGTATTCGGCTACGCCGCCGCGCTTTTTGATTGCCTCCACAACTTGCTGCGCTTCTTCTTTGGGGCACCGAGGATCGTTGCCGCCTGCTAACAGGTAAAGCGGCGCTTTGATCTGGTCGACAAAGTTGATGGGTGACCGATCTTCATAGAGGGCCTTATTCTTGGTGAGATCGCCCATAGTTGCCAGATCGGATTGCTGCAGTATGGGATCTTCGTGTTGAATCTCCGTGAACCAATTGACGAAGGGAACAATGGGAACACCTGCTGCCCACACATCAGGAGCCTTAGTGACACCCATCATGGTGAGATAGCCGCCGTAGCTGCCGCCCATGAGGATGAGTTTTTTGGGATCGACGTAGTCTGTTTGCTTGATCCAGTCAGCTGCTGCCAGCACATCCTGTAAGTCGCCGCCGCCCATATCGAAGAGATTGGCTTGCTGAAATTCTTTGCCGTAGCCGGTCGATCCGCGATAGTTGGGGGCGATGACGATGTATCCCTGATTGACCATGTACTGCGCAAAGCGGTTGAACGTGTTGGTCGACTGCCCGGCCGGACCGCCGTGCACGTAGACGATCGCAGGATGCTCGGGATTGCGCGGCAGGTTATAGGGCACATAGACGAACGCGGAGATCGTCCATTTGCCGTCTTTGCTGGGGTAATTGACGAGGTAAGGTTCAACCATGTCTTCGGCGCGCACACCGCCAACGAATGACGATGTAAGTTGGCGCGACATATTCGGGGTCGACGGCTTGTCGCTGAAAGTGTAGACCCACAAGTCGCCGGGAGCGGTGGGGCCAGTGTGTGAGAAAAGCAGGCGCAACCCGTCATGGACGAAAGGCGTGGGGTTGCCCGCAACGTGGTTCACTCCCTTGGGCAGCCCGAGATCGTGCGTCTTTCCTGCAGCGATGTTGTAGAGGTAAATATCGATGTTGCCATCGACATTCGCAGTGTAGGTAAGCAGTTTGCCATCGGGAGAAAAACTCTCAGCCGAAGTTTCCCATTTGTCATGGGTCACCCAGCGGATTGTTTTGCTCGCGATATCGAGCAAGCCGACGTTGTCGTAGCCATTGCCGGCATTGGACGTGATCAAAACAGTTTTGCCGTCAGGCGATATATCGCTGGCGGAGTAAGTGCATTCGCCTTCATGTGGCGTTAGCAGCGTGCTTTGTGCGCTGGCAACGTCGACCAGAAATATGTTCGAGTCGGTGCCCTTTGACTGCTCCTGCGAATAGACAATGGCCTTGCCATCCGCGGCCCAGATTGGGGCCACGTTCATCCGGTCTTTGGCCGTGCCGGTCGTAAGATGTTTGACCTCGCGCATGACCGTGTCATAAACGTCAATCTCGTACACGGACGAAGTCTTCGGTTTAACGATGTAGGCGAGGTAACGGCCATCGGGCGACCAGGCAGGACTTTCCTCCGAGATTTCGCGCGTGTGGGTCAGGTTCACGACCTGTCCGGTTTTGGGCGATACCAGGAAGATGTCCCACTGTTCGTCGCCGTCGTAGTCGGAGGTGTAGGCGATCCATTTGCCGTCAGGCGACCAGGCCGGGTTGGTCTGGCGTTCGTTGCTGACAGTGAGTTGAGTCGGCCATCCGCCATCAGCGGGCAGGAGCCAGATATTATTGCGCCCGCTTAGATTGCTGATGAAGGCGACCGTCTTGCCGTCGGGTGACCAGGTCGAACCGCCGATTGAGCGGGTCATGTAGAGCTTCTCGATCGTAAGAGTCTTCTCGACGCGCGCGTCGGGCCTGGATGCGATCTGCTTGGGATCGGTAATTACTTGGGGTGATGGCAAACTCTGGGCGACGGTCAGAACGCTCATGAGAACGACCATAACAAACGGGGTCAGAATGCGCATGATGCCTCGAAGTGTCTCCTCTCGAAACTTGAAAACTCGACTTCAGGTTTAGCGGAGTGTTGCGGAGACGCCAGCCCTTTTCACTCGACGGCCACCTGGTAGTCTCGCCCTTCCCAGCGTCCGTCGTTTTTCCAGTAGAACGTGAACGTGATCTGGCGTCCGCTGTTGAGCGTTTCCGTGGGCAGATCGACGTGCTGCAGGTTCCATCCGCTTTCTTCGGAATCACGCTCTTCTTTGGTCTGCCAGTTGTCGAAGCTCCAGTACACGGTTGCCGGCTCGAGCAGCAGAATGCGGAGTTTTTTTCCGCGGGGCATGGTGCGGCTCTTATTGTTAAAGCGCCAATTGAAATATTGCCCTACCGTTTTCTCTTGCAGATAACGGTCGACCGTCTGGGGAGGCTGATCAAAGATTTTGCCGTCGAGCAACGAGCGGCGCAGCTTGATGTATTCCGAGTGTGCCCAGACGAGCGGACAGGCCGACCCTGAGGCTTTTCCGGCGAACAACTCACGCTCGGGAATGTCTCTTGTGTCCCAGACTTGTTCGGGGATGAGGCGTGTGTCTCCGGTCGAATCTTCCATCACTCCGAGCAATACTTCTGCGGACGAAGCGCGACCGGCGGCCAGTTCATAGTGGGCGCGTTCTCCTGCCAAGAGCGGCCATGGGCGGCCAATTCCGGTGCCATCGAACGGAGATCCGTCTTCATGCTCGCCATAGCCATCGCGATTGTAGCGGTACCAGTTGGGACCTTGAGGAAGTTGCACGCGCAGCAGTTCGTCGATGATTTTGATGGTATTGAGAATTCGGGGATCATCAGCCGCACGCAACCCGAAGCGCACCAGGGCCAACGCATCGGGACTGACGATCTCCGCCGTCGCCGCATTCGCACTGAACGCCCGGTTCTTGATGGCAACGAATCCCTGAGTTGGCGAAGCGTCGTCACCGCCGTCGTCAGGAGTAATACGTACATAATAGCCTTCAACTCCAACTTGCCGGGCAAGGTCGGTGTTCACCGCATAGGTCCAGCGTTCGATGTTGTCGTTCCAGGTGTCGGCCATCTGGCGCGCAAATTCTGCGGGACCCGATTGTCCCACCGCATCTGCCAGATTGGCGGCCACCAGAAGGGCAGAGATTTCAGCGGCGAGGGTGAAGGGTGAATAACCGCCGTCTTCCTCCCAGCGATCCTGCTGAGTAACGGGACCGTTGGCCAAGATGTAGGCGGCCGCTTTACTCACCATCGGCCACCAGCGCTTGCAGTCCCCGAATGCGTTGGGACCTTCGCGCTGCAGCAGGTCGGCGAGCAGAATTGGGAAAGCGGTTTCATCCATTTGCGAGCCATTCCAGTAGGGACGCCCGTCAAGCCACATGTTCTGTGCCCAATGGCCGTCGGCTTCCTGCGTGGCTTCGAGATAATGTAAGACACGGAGAGCGTCGGCATCGGCGCCAGCCGCGAGCAATCCGCCGGCACTCTCGACCAGGTCGCGCGGCCAGATGAGGTGATATCCGCCGAGGTCTTCGTCGCCTTTGTTGAATCCCCAGGGGACGGAGAGGCTGGCGATGATCCCGCCGAGGAAGTCTTTGGATTCGTGGGCGCGAAGCACCGCGACGCTGGTGCGGTATAAATCTTTTTCTCTTCGCTTAGCGTCGAGCTTCTTCAAAGTATTCTGCCAGTGTTGCCAGTGCCGAACATACTCTGAACGCGTCTTCTCGTAGGTCGCGAGTAAGGAGGAGAGCGCCTGCTGACCGGCTTCGGCCCAGATTCCGCCAAAACCGAGGGCAATGATAAATTCGCCGTTGCAGGCGGCAAGATCAATTTCGGCCGTCAACGCGATATTGCCGTTTTCGGCGCGATCATATTCCCATGTCATTTGGAAATGTTGCGACAGGTCCTGCCAGCCGTCCGATACTCCCGCAAATCCAACCGAACGCCTGGGCATAGGCGCGGAACAGGCCATGGCTAAGGCGCAGGAATCGCGCTGCGCGAAAAGCATGGGTCTCCCCTTGTAATCGCCCACCCAGCCAGTGTTGCCGTATCCCATATTGGCCAGATGCGAGGCCAAAAGAGTGTAGACGCGGTAGTCGCTCAAGTTGCCTTGCAGCGGCACGAACTTTATTTTTTGCAAGACCACGTTGCGCAAGGGGTCAGTCAGCACTTCTTTTTCGATCCGGTATCTGCCTTCAATGTGCGTACTGGTCAACTCGTAGACGGGCACACCGGGTTCGACGGGGAGGTTCTGGAAGGTACAGTGGCGCTTCTCTTCGGAGAAGAATCCACGGCCATCAGTGACGATCAGGCCGAAGTCGCGAGTGCAGGCTTGATCGACGCGAGGGAAATAGATCTCATTGAGAATGCCGTGACTGAGCGTAAACCAAACCCGGCTGTGGAGGTTGAGGGCAGTGCCAATCCCGGTTTTGGCGCTCGAAGTCCAGCGCGGTTCGATTCCGGGCCAGCCGGGAGCGTAACGAGTTTCGTCCGTCATGAAATCACTGCTTGTAAGGCCAGCGCTCGCAAATTTCCCCCCTTAAAGCAGTTTGCCAGAAGATATGGATTTGCGCTGGGAGTTTTGCCAAAGTGCTGGAACTGTGTATTTAATCTGCCTCATCCTGGCGTGCTTGCGGAGAGTCGCCTGGAAAATCAAAGTTGGTGAGGGTGGTCATTGTTGGTCATTGGAAGTGGAAATTCATTCTGCTGTAACGTTCCCGTAATATTTTGTCCTTACAACAAGCTGGATTATTAAATTCACAGTTGAGGAGTTCTCAAGTGATGCGTCGCATCGTGCTGCTGTTGGCAAGTCTCGCATTCGCGCTGCCGGTCGTGGGGCAGACTACGTTGAACGGAGCGGGAGCGACCTTTCCGTATCCGATGTATTCCAAGTGGTTCAGCGAATACAACAAGCTGCACAAAGATGTGCAGATCAACTACCAATCCATCGGAAGCGGCGGCGGCATTCGCCAGGTCTTGAACGGTACAGTCGATTTCGGAGCCAGCGACAGTCCGATGACGGATGAGCAACTTTCGCAGGCCAAAACTAAGATCCTACACATTCCCACTGTGATGGGCGCGGTCGTGCCCGCGTATAACGTCCCTGGAGTGACGGGAGAAATCAAATTCACTCCGGAAGCGCTGGCGGGAATTTTTCTCGGGAAGATTCAGAACTGGAACGATCCTGCACTCGCCCAAGCTAATCCGGGAGTAAAGTTTCCCAATCTGCCTATCATTGTGACGTATCGAGCTGAAGGCAGCGGAACGACGTTCATCTTTACGGACTATCTTTCCAAGGTCAGTAAGGATTGGGAAGGCACAGTGGGGAAGGGCCCGTCGGTGAAATGGCCCGTCGGTCTCGGTCAAAAGGGGAACGAAGGTGTTGCCGGAAGAATTGAACAGTCGCCGGGAGCGATTGGATACATCGAACTGATTTATGCCCTGGAGAACAAAATAACCTACGGGTCGATCCGGAACGCTGCCGGCAATTTCGTGAAGGGTTCGCTCGAAGGAGTGACGGAAGCGGCAGCGTCGTTGAAAGATATGCCTGCCGATTTTCGAGTATCGATTACGAACGCACCTGGCAAGACAGCCTATCCCATCTCCAGTTTCACGTGGCTGCTCATTCCGGTGCAATCCGCTGACCCGGCGAAGGGAAAGATCCTCGCCGACTTTCTAAACTGGATGGTCAACGACGGTCAGAAGATGACGAGCCAGCTCAGCTATGCGCCGCTTCCGAAGAGCGTGGCGGAGAAAGTCAAAGTCACCATCAAGCAAGTTCACTAGAGAGCACGACGAGGTCTTAGGCGTCAGGTCTTAGATCTTAGGAAAATCCCAGCCCGAAGCCCTAAGACCTGGGGTCCTGAAAATTGCCGCCGGCCTGGAGAAGGAGAGAGCCAAAACCAGGCCGACGGCGATCTGAAGGGCGGATTCCCCCTCAGAAATTTGAGTCTCTCTAACGCTTATCGGACGAAATCCGGTTCTTGATCTGGCTCCAGGTCATCCGATTGAGACTGGCAAGCTAAACAGACCGGTCCCGCGTCAAATGGTGACGCGGGACCGGTTTTCGTTTACGGCAAGTAGTAACGGAAGGAAGTGAAGACCATGCCGTCGAGGCCTTCGGGAGCTGCGTAGGTGACTGGGGTAACTCCTGGAGCCGAGCCGAGGCCCGACCAGGTTTGCCGCGTGACGTAGGAGTACTGCGTGCCGAAGCGGAAGCGACCTTTAGGTCCGGAGTAGATGTTGTACCAGAACCCGGTCGTACCCTCGATCACCGCGCGGGTGTCGCCCGTGCAGTTGGCGGGAGTGGTGGGGCTGAAGCCCCCGCTTCCCGGGGGAAGTTCGGTGTAGCAGCCATAGTTGTTGAAGTAGGGCGATCCGTATCCGACGTATTCTCCGGCGCCTTTGTTCAAGGTTGGATCGAAGCCATAGGTGCGGGCAGCGTATTCGGCTCCGACGTAAGAATAGAGATCAAACTTCTTGCGGTGGTACTCCAGAGTGGTGAGACCCTGCAGGCCTTTGACCAGGTGCACGGTGCCGTCGGGATTGATGGAAAGATCGGAAAGCTGAGCCGCGCCGTAACGGCCAATTCCGCTGCCGCCAAAGCCATGCAATCCGAACACAGTGTGCTTGTTAGCGAAGGTCCAGCGAGCATTGGCGCCAAAGCCTCCGCCTTCTTTCGAGGCGTTGTAGGCGTTGACGGCGCTCGGTCCGGTCAGCGTGCCGCAAGCGGCGCTGGCGTAGTTTTCGACGCAGGGGAATACGCGGTCGGTGAAGCGGTCGACTAAGCCGAAGATCTCGTAGTGTCCGAAGCCTGGATCAAACGCGATCTTGGCGATAAAGTCGGGCGCAGGATTGGCGGTGTAGTTGGAGGTAGTGTTGTAGCTGTTGCTAGCGCCGGCTTCGCCGAGCAGGTAATTGGAAGCGTTGTTGTGAGTGGTGAGCGTGCCTTGCGCGTTTTCAATGGCCACCGCGACTGAGACTTTATCGCTGAAGTCTTTGGTCAAACGCAAGCCATATTGACGGGCGAAGGTAAAGCCCGCGTTATACCCAGGATCGATGGTCTGCGGCCGGGCATCATTGGTTTTGCCGATGTCGTCGCTGGGCGCGATTCCCGCCTTGTTTTCGGTCACCAAGCTCCACATCTGGCCGCCGAGAATCTTCCAACCATTATCAAACTTCAACTGGCCCCACGCCTGGCGCAGACGAAAGGTGTAGCTGTTGGTCTGGGTTGCGGTCGAGGTTACGCCGGCTGAGAGGAAGTCGCCGGAGAGATAGCTGGAAATATCCATGTGCCCCACGCGACCCTCGACGAACACCGTGGGCCGAGACTGGCGGGCCGATCCGAAAAACTCGGAGAGTTGGCTCTGCGAAGCGCCCGGCATGGTCAGAGAGTTGAACGGAGTGGGTAGATCGGCTCCCAATTCTCGCGAGCGCCGCACGAAGGCAGCTTCGGCAAATCCGCCGGGAGTGATGTTGACGCCCTTGAAGCGGAGCGTGATCGGGCTCTCCATTTCCTTGTTCAAGACCTGCTGGTCCTGGCCCATGGGCGACGGATCTTGCAGGGCCCACACTGTATTTCTCAACATGGGGCCGTTGGATCCCTGCGCACTGCTGACTGACATGAGATCGGCAACGTCGCCCTTTAGCGCCAGCACCGCCTGCTGTTCCGCCGCAGTTTGTTGCACGGCCGTATCGGCCTTGGTCTGTGCTGCGACCGCGACCGTCTGGCTGTTGTCCAGTTTCTGCTCCAATTGATCGATCTTCTGATCACGGCGCTCGATGAGATTGCTCAGCTGCTTGATCTGCTGCTGTTGCGCGGCCAGTGCGTCTTTCAGCGATTGCACGTCGGCTGCGGTTACCGCCGCCGGCGCAGCCTTCTTGGCAACGGCTTTCTTTTGTTGAGGTTTTGCCGGCGTTGCCGCCGTCGAGTTCGTGGCTTGAGACCAGGCGCCGGCTGAAAGTGCCGTCAGCGCGAGGATACTTAACAACATGCGTGGGGCTGACTTCATAAAGTAAATCTCTCCTTTTTGTTTTGGTCACTGACACATCGCGGGGGAGTAGCAAAAGCTATTGAACGGTTGCCGGAAGGGAAGGCTACGACAGGCTTCCCGTCCGACGAGGAACTATTATTCCATAATGTTAATCTTACTAATAGACATTATTCACATTAAAGACATGCAAGCGCCTTTCCATCTTCATCGCGCCGTCTTGTCAGATCTAAGTCCCGTATCATCAGCAATTTAGAGGTTGATTCGCCCGTCGATTGAACCCTTGCGGAGTGAACAGAATTGCAGCACCACAGCGAAGCCGGCGCTGAAGTGAAGGCTTGTTATACTATTTAAGGCAGCGGTTTTCCCGTTCTTGCGCCCCGGAATGGGTTCCTTTTGCAATCGGCAGCAGCAGTCTGCAGGGTCATTTTTCGCCGCTGCAACTGGGAATAATTCAACAGTAAATACCGCACGAATTTGCCGCAGTAGGAAGTGGACATTCCACCTTGATGACGGGTTCAGCAAAAATGATCAGGCAAAAGCCGAGTGATCGCGCGCCGCTTCTGAACCGCGAAGGGTCGTGGCTGAAGTTTAACTGGCGCGTCCTCGAAGAAGCCGACGATCTACGGAACCCGCTGCTGGAACGTGTCAAGTTTCTCGCTATCTCCGCCAGTAATCTCGATGAATTCTTTGAGGTTCGAGTTGGAGGTCTGTTGCAGCAACTCGAAGATGGCCACAACTCCACTACCGACGATGGCATGACCATGACGGAGGAGCGGGAGCTGATCAAACAGGCGACCCACGAATTTGTCGAAGAGCAATATTCATGCTGGAACGATCGCCTGCGTCCGCAACTGGCGGAGCATGGAGTTCGTGTCCTCGGAATCGACGAACTGGACGACACGGCACGCGCGTTTGTGGACGACTATTGCGAACGCGAGCTCGATCCGCTGCTAACTCCGGTCACAGTCGATCCAGCGCATCCCTTTCCGCGCGTGATCAATAAAGCGCTTTGTGTGGCGCTGCTACTGCGCCGCCGGCGGCGCTCCTCGCTCACCTATACCGGAGTGGTAACGGTTCCGCGGGCGCTTCCACGGCTGGTTCGTTTGCCGTCGGAGGGAACGGTCGATTTCATTTTTCTAGCCGACCTGGTCGTGCATCACGCGGTGCGGATGTACAAGGGTTACGACATTGTTTCCTCGGCCGCCTTCCGCGTTACCCGCAATAGCAATCTTTATCTTCAGGAAGAAGAATCGCGCAATCTGCTGGAGTCGGTGCGCGCGGAATTGCACAACCGCCGCAAGGGAGACGCGGTGCGGATGGAAATTGAAGGGGGGGCCGACCCCGAGATCATCGAGCGTCTGGGTACGGTTTTCGAAATTGATCCCTGGCAGATTTTCCCGGTGAACGGCCCGGTCAATCTTTCGCGCTTGTTCAACATTTACGACGGGGTGGCTCGGCCGGATTTAAAGTTTCGCCCCTACGTGCCGCGCGAGTTGCGCCTGACCGCCAAATCGCACGACCTGTTCGAAGAGTTACGCCGCCACGACGTTCTGCTCCACCATCCTTACGATTCGTACGACACGGTGATGTCGTTCATTCAGTCGGCGGCCGAAGACGAGCGCGTGCTCTCGATCAAGCAGACGCTTTACCGGACGAGCGAGCATTCATTGATTGTTCCCGCGCTGATGGCGGCGGCGGCGCACAAAGAAGTCACGGCTGTGGTGGAACTGAAGGCGCGTTTCGATGAAGCGTCGAACATTCGCTGGGCGCGCGACATGGAAGACGCCGGAGTGCAGGTCTTCCACGGATTAGTAGGGTTGAAGACGCACTGCAAGCTTTGCCTGCTGGTGAGGCGCGATCCGGATGGGGTAACGCGCCAATATGCGCACCTGGGCACCGGCAACTACAACGCGACCACCGCCCGCATTTATACCGATCTTAGCTTGCTCACCGCCGATCCGGAGATCACCGGCGCTGTCCACGATGTTTTCAGTTTTTTGACTGCCTACGCAGAGAACCCCAGCTATGGGCCGCTGCTGGTTGCGCCACTGGATCTGGCCGAGAAATGTATTGGCTTGATCGAACGCGAGGCGGAGCACGCTCGCGAGGGACGTCCGGCGCGCATTATCGCCAAGATGAACGCGCTCCTCGATGTAAGTATCATCCAGGCTCTTTACCGGGCATCGCAAGCGGGAGTCGACATTGAATTGATCGTGCGCGGAATGTGCGCCTTGCGGCCGGGGATTCGCGGTATCAGCGATCGGATTCGCGTGCGCAGTATCGTCGGCCGATTTCTGGAACACAGCCGCATCTTTTGTTTTGAGAACGGGGGCGAACCCGATGTCTACGTGGGCAGCGCCGACTGGATGAATCGCAATCTGCACGAGCGGGTTGAGGTGCTATTCCCGCTGAAGAACCCGCTGCTGCGCGACCGCGTGCGGCACGAGATTCTGGCAGCATATTTTGCCGATAACGTGAAAGCCAGGTTTTTGCAAAGCGATGGCCGCTATCTGCGCCCCTGGCAATCGTTACGCGGACGGAGCAAGAAACCGCCTCGTGGTTCGGCAGCATTTAGTTCCCAGGACTTCCTCATGGGCCTGGCGGAAGGCACCAAGACGATCGAAGAGATTCCATCTGTGGCTCCGAGACGCGCTTCAAGGGCCATGATCGGAAAGGAATAGCCGCCGCGATATGTTTCTATATTTCTTGCGCCACGCCAGCGCCGGGCAACAGTTAAGCAGCGCGAAGAAGGACGAGAAGCGCGGCTTAGACAAGGACGGCATCGAGCAATGCGGATACATCGGCCGGGCGCTCGCCGCGCTGGGCGTACAGGTGGAGATCATTGCTTCCAGTCCTCTGAAGCGCTCCACGCAGACCGCGGCGCTGGTAGGCAACGAGATGGGACACGAAGGCAAACTGGTGATCGAGAACGCGCTGCGGCCACAAGCGGGTTTTTCCGATTTCCAGAAGATGCTGGAGAAATACGCGCGGCAGGATTCGATGCTCGTGGTGGGGCATAACCCGAACTTGCGCGAGTTTCTGGGACGCGTGATCAGCGACAGCGGCTGCGAAGCGGTAGTAGAGTTGAAAAAAGGCGCAGTGGCGAAAGTTGAAATGCGGCGGAATTCCGGATCGCTGAGTTGGTGCATTACTCCGCGCATTCTGCGCGCTCTTCACGCCGCGGCCACGGAAAGTTCACGGCCAAAGACTTCGCGGAAGTAGGCCTTATCTTTTTCAATTGACCAAACTTCCAGGTCAACGCTGGCTTTTCCGCGCGGCGTCAGTTTCATGGTGACGCGTCCGCTACGCGATGAAACTGCAACCTTAGCTACTGACTGGCTTCTCCCCATATTCAAGGCGCGCGCGATGCGCAGCAGCACCGATGCTTTGGTGACGTTCTCCTGTTCTTCGAGGCTGAGCGCACTCAGCGGGCCATCTCCGGGCGCGGGACGCGATTTTCCCAAATAGCGGGCGATCGAACCGATGATCCTTCGCTGTTGCGGCGTGTACCCGAGAATTTCCGAATTAGCGATGATGTAGTAGGTATGGCGATGATGGCCGTTACGGTTGACGTAGTCTCCTACTTCGTAGAGCATCGCCGCGGCTGAAAGCCATTCGCGATACTCCGTGGGGAGCTGGTGCACCGATTTGAGAGAAGAAAACAGCAGCAGAGCTGAATCGCGAACCTGCAAGGCATGGTGCAAATCGACGCGGTAATGTTCCACCGCGCGTTTGATCGATTCCCAGCGTTCTGACTCGATGGCCCGACCGGAGCGCGTGCTGCGATCGTAGTCGGCGGCCATCTGGGCCAGGATGCCGTCGCGCAATCCTAACGGAGAATAACGGAATCCGGGAAGATGGCAGCGCTCCAACAACTCCGCATAAGCCAGAGCGCCAGCGCATATGATTTCCGCACGGCGCGGACCGATTCCTGGGACTTTTTGACGCTGCTCCAAAGTGAGGCGCGTCATTTGTTTAGCGATACGGCGGACCAGTTCGCGGGTAGCATATTTTGAAACAACGTTTGAAGCGGGGTTCGAGTTGCGCGTGACCTTGCGGAACTTTTTGGCGCGAGCCAGACGATTGGCGAGACCGACGAGCGCGGCGGCGGTGCCGGAGGTGGCGATGACAGCTCCAACCCGAGCGGCCTTGACCCGTGCTTGAATGCGCGCGATCTCGCGGGTGACAAACTCCTGCAGACGCTTCAGTTCGTTCTTGCGCGGCGGATCATGCTTGAGAAATTCACCCGTCAGGCGAACAGCACCCAGGGGCAAGCTTACGGTATCGCGCAGTTGCCCGTCGCGCGAGAGCGTCAGCTCGCAACTACCGCCGCCGAGGTCCGCCAGCAAGACGCTGTGTGCGCCGAGCCTGGTGGCGGAAATGATGCCGAGGTGGATCAGGCGGGCTTCTTCCAGCCCGGAAATGATTTCGATCGTCCAGCCAGTGGTCGAGCGCACCCATTCTACAAACGTCCGCGAATTGCGGGCGTCGCGCAGCGCCGCCGTGGCTACGACTCGCACCGAGTCGGTGCCGCACTCTTGCATGGCGCGATGAAAACGGCGCAACACCTGTACGGTTTGCGTCATCGCCTCGGGCGAAAGCAGACCGCCTCCGAAGACGCCTTCGCCCAGCCGCGTGACTTCGCGGTCTTCGTGAATCTCTTTCAGGCGTCCGGCATGCAGGCGCGAGATTTTGAGACGAACAGAGTTGGACCCGATGTCGATGGCGGCAAAAGTGGGCATAGAGGTGAGAATCAGTATTCTCACACACCGGTTAATTCGCGCAAGCTTGGATGCTTTTGGGCCGTGGGTCAGTTTGGAAACTGACCGCTCCTTCGCTTGGTCGGATCGACTTGGCCGCCCGATGTTTACTCTCTGGTACCCCCACCCCCCTCCCCCCTGGTCTTGATGAATCATGGGGTTAGCGGGAAATTCCTGCTTCAGTCTTTGATTCTAAACGACTTGGGCTAAAGTATTTATAAATCAATGGCTTACGATACGAAGGGCCAAATCTCCGTTTTGGGAGGCAGGCGCAACTCGCAAGCATACCGATCAGGCTTTGATTGTCGCATTGGAGCGGGTTGGGTGTCTGTGATGGCGATCACAGTTGAAGGTGATGAAAAATCGGAGCTCGGTGGTCGATGCTCGAAAAGGATTCGTTGGCGGGCGCCGGAACGCTCCCACTCAAGCCAAAACCGGGGTTGAATGGGCCACCCGCGCTCCCACTCAAGCCAAAACCGGGCTTGAATGGGCCACCCGCCACTACCCCGCGCTGCTTTTAATCGATTTGTAACAACCCGCTGATAGGCTGAAGGGGAATGTCTAACCAAGCCCTGCCCCGGCCGCGTTTCGACGCTCCCGAACCGGAGCGGGGGTCGAAGGCCGCCCTGAAACTGGAAACTCGAACGACGCCGCTGTTGCAAGGCAAAGTCAGCGAAATTCCCGATGTTATTTTCAGCTGGGCGATGCGGCTTTGCGGCCTGGCGGTGGTCGCGCTTCTGGGCTTGATCGTCTACCAACTTGTAGTGGGTTCGGAGCTTTCGTGGCACGCGTTTGGCTGGAAGTTTTTTGGCCATTCGGACTGGAATCCGGTGGAGGACCAGTACGGCGCGTTGCCGTTCATGTTTGGCACGATTGTCTCGTCGCTGCTGGCGCTGGTGATTGCGGTGCCGTTGTCTCTGGGCGTCGCCATTTTCATTACTGAGATGTGTCCGATCCGTCTGCGCGGGATTCTTTCGTTCGCAACCGAATTGCTGGCGGCGATTCCGAGCGTGGTCTACGGACTTTGGGCGATCTTCGTTCTGGTTCCGATTCTGCGCGTATATGTGCAGCCGTTTCTTGGCAAGACGCTGGGCTGGACGGGGCTTTTCACTGGGCCTCCCTACGGCATCGGGATGCTGGCGGCGGGCGTGATTCTGGCGATTATGGTGATCCCGATTATTTCGTCGATCAGCCGCGAGGTGCTGACTGTGGTTCCGCAGCATCAGCGCGAAGCTGTGCTGGCGCTGGGCGCGACGCGCTGGGAAATGATTCGCATGGGTGTGTTGCGCAATGCGCGGGCGGGAATTGTCGGCGCCATCATTCTTGGTCTGGGACGGGCACTCGGCGAAACCATGGCGGTCACGATGGTGATCGGCAACCGCGCGCAGATCTCGGCATCGTTGTTTGCTCCTGGATATACCATGGCCAGCGTGCTGGCGAACGAATTCACAGAAGCGACGGGCGATCTGTATCTTTCCGCATTGATCGAAATTGGCCTGGCATTGTTTTTCGTCACCATTGTAGTCAACGCTCTGGCGCGGCTTATGGTGTGGAGTGTGACGCGCGGGCAGCCGGCAAAAGGTGTTGCTTAAACTAAAGTGACCGATAGCAAAGCTAATTCGACAGCGATTCCGATTTCGCAAGTAAGCATGCCACCGATCACTCTGCGGCGGCGGATTACGGACCACGCTATGACGGGCGTGGCTGTGCTGACGGTAGCGATTGTGCTGCTACCGCTGTTCGCCATTTTCGCGTATCTGGTTTACAAAGGCATCGGCTCGATCAATTGGGCGTTCCTAACGCAGACACCGAAGCCGGTGGGCGAGGCGGGAGGCGGCATGGCGAACGCTATTGCCGGTTCGATGCTGATTCTTACGATCGCGAGTGTGATGGGAGTGCCGCTCGGAATCGGAGCGGGAATTTTTCTTTCCGAATATGGCCGCAACCGTTACGGCGACATGGTGCGCTTTATCTCCGATGTGTTGAACGGCGTGCCTTCGATTGTGATCGGCATTGTGGCGTATGGACTGGTGGTGGTGCGACAGAAGCACTTTTCGGCGTTGGCCGGCGGGGTGGCGCTGGCGATCATGATGATCCCGACGATTGCGCGCACGACCGAGCAGATGCTGCTTCTGGTTCCGCAAGCGATTCGGGAAGCGGCTTACGGGCTGGGTGTTTCGCGGTGGCGCACAACGCTCTCGATTACGCTGCGGACGGCAACGTCAGGCGTCATCACCGGGGTTATGCTGGCGTTTGCGCGCGTGGCCGGAGAAACCGCTCCGCTGCTGTTTACCGCTTTTGGAAATCAGTTTTGGAACTGGAAGACGAACCAGCCAACCGCGGCACTCTCACTGCAGATTTACACTTACGCGCTCTCGCCATTCGAGGATTGGCACCGGCAGGCGTGGGCGGGCGCGCTAGTATTGATTGTGTTGATCGTGAGTGCGGTGGCGGCCGTCCGCATTGTGGTTCGCAAGGGAACGTTGGCAGGAGCCTAACCAGCTATGGGCGTCGGAATTACCGTCGAGGGGTTGAATGCGTTTTACGGTAAAACGCAAGCCTTGTTTGACGTCAACATTACCGTGCTGGCGAATCATGCGACTGCGCTGATCGGTCCGTCCGGCTGCGGGAAATCGACCTTCATTCGCTGCCTGAACAGAATGCACGAAACCATTCCCGAAGCGCGGGTTGAAGGTAGAGTGCGCATCGGCGATTTCAGTGTTTATAACGGAACCTCGGCAACGCAGTTGCGACGCCGCGTCGGGATGGTGTTTCAGAAGCCGAATCCGTTTCCAACGATGTCGATTTATGACAATGTGGCCGCCGGGCTGAAGCTGAACGGTTTTGGCAACCGTAAACAACTCGATGAGATCGTCCACAAATCTCTGCATGCTTCGGCGTTGTGGGACGAAGTCAAAGATCATCTGCACAAGAAATCGGGCGCGAGCCTGTCGGGCGGGCAGCAGCAACGTCTTTGCATCGCGCGGGCGCTGGCGGTTCAGCCGGAAGTTTTGCTCATGGACGAACCCTGCTCGGCGCTCGATCCGATCTCGACGGGCAAGATTGAAGAGCTGATTTTCCAGTTAAAAGAGCAGTACACGATTGTGATTGTGACGCATAATATGCAACAGGCTGCCCGCGTGGCCGAATTTACAGGATTTTTTCTGCTGGGCAAGATGATCGAATTCGATAAAACGGAAAAGATATTTACGAATCCAACCGACAAACGGACCGAAGATTATGTGACCGGACGATTCGGGTAGTAATTGAGGTTGGAGTAAGAGGTCAGATTGCAGGGGTGAAATCCGGGAACCGCCGCGAATCAGGCGATGGCTTGAACCTGTGGGATCTGAGCTCTAACCTCTGGCCTTAGAAAGGTTCGGATAAAGAAAGGTTCGGATAATGCGTACGCGCTTTCAGCAGCAAATGGAAGAACTGCGGGAGAAACTGCTCCGCATGGGCGGTCTGGCGGAACTGGCGGTGGATCGCGCCTGCCAGGCATATACCGAGCGCGACCTGACGCGCTGCCAGCTGGTTCTTGAAAACGAGAGCCTGATCAACGCCGCCGAACGTGAGATCGATGAACTCGCTTTCGACATTCTGGCCACGCAGCAACCGGCGGCGGTCGATCTGAGATTTATTCTCGCGGTGACCAAGATCAACGCCGATCTGGAGCGCGTGGGCGACCAGGCAGTCAACATTGCCGAGCGCGTCATGGATTTGATTGAACTGCCAGCCGTCGAAATGCCAGTTGATATCGCGCGCATGGCAACCGCCGTCAGCGCGATGGTGCGCCGCGCGTTGGAGTCGTTTGTTGAAGGCAAGGCGGAGCTGGCGCAAGCCGTGCTGGAAATGGACCACGTTGTCGATCGTATGCGCGATGAAGCTTTTATCGTGCTCGTCCGAAAGATGAACGAAGAGCCGCAAACCACACAGCAGGCGCTAGATGCACTCTTGGTCGCGCGCAATCTGGAACGCGTTGCCGACCATGCTACGAACATTGCCGAAGACGTAATTTTCTGGGTGCTCGGAGCCGATGTGCGCCATCATGCGCAGGCCGCCTCAGTCGCGCAACGACCGGAGCGACAAGAGCCGTAGGGTCAATCCTCAATTCCTTGCGATACACTGATTCGGCCCAGTAGTGATCGAAGCCATGAGCCAGAAGGTCCGTGTTTTTGCCACCTGCGATATTGGTGATGCCCTCAACATCCTTCGCCAGAAGGGATACGACCTGGAGGTCTATCCCAAGGCCGAGGCTCCTCCGAAGAGCTTGATCATTGAGAAAGTGAAGTCGGGCATCGACGGGCTCATCACCACATTGCGGGATGCAATTGACGCCGAGGTTTTCGCCGCCGGATCGGGCGGGCTTAAAGTCGTCGCGCAATATGCGGTGGGTTTTGACAACATCAACCGCGCCGACGCGGACAAATACAAAGTCCCGTTCACGAACACCGCCGACGTTCTGACTGAAGCGACCGCCGAATTCGCGTTCTTCCTGATGGGGACTCTGGCTCGCAAACTTTGGCCGGCCGAGCACCTGACGCGGGAGAACCGGTGGGGCTACTGGCATCCTTACCTGCCGTTTCTCGGTGATGAGGTCACGGGAAAAACTGTGGCCGTGATTGGCACCGGACGCATCGGCCTGGCCTTCATCAAGAAGTGCGCGGGCTTTGATATGAATATTCTGTGTTTCGACCCGGCCTACGAGAACCACGAGTACATCAAGGCGATTGACGAAGTGAACGAACTTCGCTTTGCGCGTGGCATTAGCCGCGAGCGTGCGACGATTCGGTACACCTCGTTGCAGGACGCTCTGAGCAGCGCTGACTTCATCAGTCTCCACGTTCCATTGTTGCGCGAAAACGAAAGCTCGACGCCGACCTATCACCTGATCAATGAAAACACGCTGCGGATGATGAAACCGACCGCCATGATTATTAACACGTCGCGTGGGCCCGTCATCGATGAGACCGCACTGGCACGAGCGTTGCGGGAGAACTGGATTGCAGGCGCAGCGCTCGACGTTTACGAAAAAGAGCCTCTGCCCGCCGACTCGCCACTGCGCGACGCTGCGATTGCCGACCGGTGCCGCCTGCTGCCTCATTTCGCGAGCGCAGCGCGCATTACCCGGCTGTCTTCCGACCCCGACAAAGGCATGGCGGGACGCTGCGTTCAGGGGCTGCTTGACGTGCTGGAAGGGAACTACGGAGGCGACATCACGAAGATGCCGTACGTAGTGAATAAAGAAGCGTTCGCGAAGTAGGGCGGCAATTTTTTCTGAGCTTGTCGTCTCGCGATCTCTCCTGCTACTCTCGCCATTCGTTCACGTCATGTTCGTTCAGGTCATGAAAATCTCAAGCTGGATTGCCTTCACCTGCCTCGGTTGCCTGTCATTCACACTGCACGCCCAAACCATCGACGCGGTTAGATCGCTCAAACTTCTGCCAGCTCCCAAGGAAGTTCGTCTTGCTGATGGCCGTCTTACGATCAAGCCCTCAACTGTGATCCTGATCGCCAATTCCGAAGATCGCACTGCGGCGGAGACGCTGCAGAAAGAAATCCACGACCGCACGGGTGTGAAACTGGCAATTGAAATGACAGCTGCCGCGCCGAAGACGCCGGGGCACATTTCGCTTGGCCGGTTGACGGACCGCGGATTGCGGGGCTATCTCGAATCGCAGGGAGTAAGAACGGAAGAGGTTGGCAGCTCAGAGATTGACAAGCAGGCTTACGTGATCCGAACCACTGACTCGGGTGTGCTGGTCGCTGGAAGAACTGCGCAGGGACTTTTTTACGGCGTGCAAACGTTGCGCCAGTTGTTGCACGGGGAAGGGAAGTCTCTCGTCATTCCTGCGCTTACCATTCGCGACTGGCCAAGCATGGAGTGGCGCGGCGTGAGCGACGACATCAGCCGCGGGCCGATCACGACGCTTGAATACTTGAAATATCAGATCCGAACTTTGTCGGAGTACAAAATCAATCTGCTGGGGCTCAACATGGAGCATGTCTTCGATTTCCAAACCCAGCCGCTCGTCTCCCCGAGAGACTCTGGCAAAGAACCGGCGCTCACTTCCGCCGAAATTAAGGAACTGGTCGATTATGCCGGCAAGTATTACATCACCATAGTGCCCGAGCAGCAGGCCTTTGGGCATCTTCATCAATTTCTGAAGTATGAAATTTATTCGGAGCTGGCGGAAACTCCGCACGGGCATGTGCTTACACCTACGAATCCTAAAACCTACGATTTCATTCGCCAGATTTATGGCGAGGTGGTCCCACTATTTCCGGGACCGTTGTTTCACATCGGCTCCGACGAAACGTTTGAACTCGGCCTAGGGCAGACGAAATCTCTTGCGACGCAACAGGGGCTGGGTCGGGTTTATCTCGAGCACCTGCAGAAAATCTTCGAGATCATGCAGCCATATCACAAGGAACTGATGTTCTGGGGAGACATCGCCGTCAAATATCCGGAGCTGCTTACGATTCTTCCGAAGGACATGATCGCCGTTCCCTGGGACTACGATCCAAAGCCGAGCTACGAGAACATCATTACTCCTTACACAAACGCTGGGCTGCGGGTGGTGGTTGCGCCCGGAGCGGGCAACTGGGGCGTGGTTTGGCCTGACCTCAATAGCGCGTTCGTCAACATCCGCAACTTTGTGCGGGACGGGCAGAAGCACCAAGCCATCGGCGCTCTCAATACGACCTGGAATGACGACGGGGAATCACTCGTCGACATGAGCTGGCCAGGCCTGGTCTTTGGTGCAGCCGCCAGTTGGCAAGCGGGAGAATCGAGCATCGACGATTTCAAGAGCAACTACGATTGGGCGTTCTATCGCAACAATGATGGCGCGACTTTTGCCGAGGTCATCGACAATCTTGATCGTCCGAATACTCTGCTTGCTGCGTTGAAGCTCGATAATGCGAGCAACGAACTGTTCTGGTCCGATCCCTTCAGTGAAGCGGGTGCCAATACAGCGGCCAGAGCACTGCCTGCGACTCACGAATTGCGCATCGGCGCCGAGCGGGCGGCTGAATCCCTTCTACTGAATCGAGCGAAGGCGCACTTGCATTCCGAAACGCTTGCGGACATGCTGCTCGCCGCCCGGCGTTTGGATATTCTCGGAATGAAGATCCAGTTCACGGCGGAAATCGGACACTACTATGCGGATGCTTACCAAAACCAGACCGATATAACGCGGGCGCAGCACGATCTCGACGAGATTGTTGACATCAACGGAAGGCTGCAATCCTTGCGCGACGCGATCACGGAGACACGCAAGATGTATGCGGAAGGATGGGCGCGCGAGAATAATCCATACTGGCTGGAGAATGTTCTGGTGCGCTACGACAATCTTGCGCTTGAGGTGCAAGCGAAAATCGTTGCGGTCATGGCGGCGCAGCGCCAGTTTTGGACGGTCAAGACGCTGCCTCCGCCAGAGTCGTTGGGATTTTTCCTGAAGTAGTAGTCGGAGATTCTTTGTCGGCAAAGCCAATGTTCTCGCAGCGCACAAACTGGCAGCTTAGCCCGAATGCTCTGACGCGAGCGATTGAAGAGATGCGAGCAGCGGGGAAGAAGATTTTGGATTTAACCGTGTCGAACCCCACCGAGGCCGGAGTGCGTCCTGACACTGAGACGGTGCTCGGGGCGCTGGCAAGCCCGCAAGCAATGCATTACGACCCGCAACCCAGGGGTCTACACTCTGCGCGCGAAGCTGTCTGCCATTACTATCGCGAAGAACATGGCGTGAACGATCTTGATCCTGAGCGCCTGATTCTGACGACCAGCACCAGCGAAGGTTATTCGTACGTTTTCCGTCTGCTCTGCAATCCGGGCGACGAGATTCTTGTTCCCAAACCGAGCTACCCGCTGTTCGAGTTTCTTGCCGATCTCGCGGATGTCAAGCTCGTTCCTTATCCGCTGCTCTATGACCATGGATGGCAAATCGATTTCGATTCGCTTTACAAGGCGGCCGGTCCGAGATCGAGGGCGGTGATTCTCGTTCATCCCAACAACCCGACGGGATCGTACGTTTCGGCAGCGGAGACATCAGCGCTCAATTCTTTTTGCCGCGAGCGTGGGCGGGCAGGGTCTGGGCTCGCGCTGATTGTGGATGAAGTTTTTCTCGACTACGCGCACGCGGTTCCGACGCACGGTAGCGCGCACCCCAGCAGCTTCGTGACCAATGCTGAGGCGCTCACCTTCACGCTGAGCGGAATTTCCAAGATTTCCGCGCTCCCGCAGATGAAGCTGGCATGGGTAGCGACGAGTGGACCCGCAGAAGTGGCTGCCGAAGCCGGGGCGCGTCTGGAAATCATCGCCGACACTTTTCTGTCGATGAATGCTCCGGTGCAGCTGGCGGCTTCGGTGCTGATCGAGCAACGCAAACGGGTGCAGCCGATTCTTCTCGATCGGGTGCGAGCGAATCTCGCGGAGCTCGATGCTCAACTCGCGCGCCATCCTGCTTGCGCACGTTTGCTGGTCGAAGGTGGATGGTATGCGGTCTTGCGGGTTCCGGTGCATGGGACTGACGAGGACCTTGCCATTCGCATATTGCGCGAGGCGGGAGTGAGCGTTCATCCGGGGCACTTCTATGATTTTTCGAGCGAAGGGTATCTCGTGCTTAGCCTGATCACCGAACCCAAGGATTTTCGCGAAGGTATGGCGAGGGTGCTGGAGATTGTCGGGACTTGAGCCTTTTGGCGGACCAGACGAGCGCTGTGCCGTGATATTCTTTTCGCCATTTCGTTAGTACGGAGAATTCATGTCGATCAGTCGTCGGGGATTTCTAGGCTCTGCGGTTGCCGCTTCGCTCGCTAGCACGCTGGATGCAAATCGGCTGAATGCGCAGGAGAAAGGTGCCTCCACGAGCCCCTTTGGCACGGGCAAGCGCCCGATCATCATCTGCGCCCACAACGGCGTGAACTATCTCGACGATGCATTCGCATTTCTGAAAGGCGGTGGCGATACACTCGATGCCGCGCTGCGCGTGGTTAAAGGTCCCGAGGATGATCCGAACGACGATAGCGTTGGGTTGGGCGGCCTTCCGAACGAAGAAGGAGTGGTGGAACTGGATGCCTGCTGCATGCACGGGCCCACGCGTCGTGCCGGATCGGTGGGCGGCGTCCGCAACATTAAGAATGTTTCGCTGGTTTCGAAGGCGGTGATGGAGCACACCGGCCACGTCATGCTGGTCGGGGAGGGCGCCGAACGATTCGGCGTGGCCATGGGATTTCCGCGAGAGAATCTGCTGACGGAACGCTCGCGCAAGATCTGGCTGCTGTGGAAGGAATACAACTCGAACGATGACTGGTGGGGGCCGGGGTTAGCCGATCCGAACTGGAAGGCGCCTGCGACACCAGCGACATCTCCACAGTCTGAACTTTGGGAGGAACGCATGGAGCGGCTTGAACAACGCGCCGCCAGCCTGGGCATTGAACCGGAATTTCATCGGGCCGCCATTCGGCGCGTTTTGTCGCCCCCAACCGGGACGATTCACTGTTCCGCGCTCAACGACAAGGGAGAAATCTCCGGCTGCACGACCACCAGCGGACTCGCTTTCAAACTTCCCGGACGAGTTGGTGATTCGGCGGTTATCGGGGCAGGTTGCTATACCGATCAGGATGTGGGTTCGGCGGGTGCGACCGGCGCAGGGGAAGAGAATATCAAAATCGCCGGAGCACATACGATTGTCGAAAACATGCGCCATGGCATGTCGCCGCTCGAGGCCGGCATGGATGCGTTGCGTCGGATTGTTCGCAACTATAACAGCGACATGAACAAGCTCAAGTTCATCGATATGAGTTACTACATCCTGCGTAAAGACGGCGCTTACGCCGGCGTCTCGTTGTGGGAGGGCTATTCGCCGGATGACAGACACAAGATCGCGGTCCACGATGGCACGCGACGGGCTGAGGCTACGGTCGCATTACTGAAAGGAAGTTCGCACGAGTTCCCTCCATTCCCAGTCACGGTTCCAGCGGAGTTGAAGAAGGATTCGGTGTACGTGAAATAAAAGGCGGCGAAATAGACTCGCAATCAGCCGGACGAAGCTTTGAGAAGCAGGTTGTCTCCGGCTTTTACAGCGCACTTCGATTCACGGCGACACTTCTCGGCGGGTGTACAATTATTGCGTATTGATCGTGGTATTGATCGTGGCTTCACGGGACTCTTTTCCCGCGTTCGAGGCGCGAAAAATGAATGTTCACGTCAGTTATAAGGTCCGCAAAACTCCCGACATCGAAAAAGAAATCAGCCACCAGCTTGAAAAAGTGCAGAAGCGTCTGCAGGTATTCAGGCCGGAGCTCATCCATCTGAAGGCCGTTGTCGATCAGAGTCCAGCGCGGGAGGGAGCGGTGGTTTCGCTGAACCTGCGCCTGCCGTCGGGCCAGTTGGCAGCCCAGAAGACCGCGCAGACCCCGAACTCAGCGATCAAAGGCGCATTTGATGAACTCATCCAGCAGATTGGCAAGCATAAGGAGCTGCTTCGCTCCAGCCACAAATGGCGCCACTGGCGCGGAGGATCATCTGAGCACGGAGCCAGGGAATCGCGCGAGCCGGGCGTTCCTTTTGAACAGACGCTGGCCGCGGTGCTGCCGCCTACGATTTCTGCCGCCGATATCGGTTCCTATGTAAACGCGAATCTGGCGAGACTCGAACGCTTCGTCGAGCGCGAACTTTATTTCCGGCGCAGCGACGATGAGATTCCTGAAGACGGCCTATCCGTCCCGGAGGTGGTGAACGAAGTGATCGCGCGAGCGCTGGGCGATCATGATCGTCCGGAAAAATACCGTCCGGAAAAGCTGCGGCTGGAGCCGTGGATTTACCATTTAGCTCTGCAGGCGATGAACGAAATGACTGCGCGCCTGCACGAAATGGATTCTCCCGCTCATCTGCACGTCGAAGAAAGTCGCCGCAAGCAAAACGTGCAGGCCTCGGACGAAGCCGGATTGCAATTCCATCAGCCGGACGAAGGCTGGACTCGGGAAAGCGCCATTGCGGATCGCCGCGTCTCGACGCCCGAGCAAGATGCTTACTCCGACGAACTCATTGCGCTGGTGCAGGCGGCGCTTCGTGGCGCGGAGCGCACCGACCGCGAGGCTTTTCTGCTATTCGGGATCGAAGGATTTTCGCTGGACGAAATTGCTGCAATCACCGGCCGGCATCTGGAGGCAGTGCGCGATTCCGTGCAACGCGCGCGGGACTGCATTCGTAGTACACCTTCGATCGCCGTTGAATTCCATCAAGAGCTGCACCGTTCTCCGCGCCTTCGTGGCAAAAAATCGGCATGAGTGGACGACAATAGACGCGATGATCCACGAGATAATTCCTGTCGGCGCGCTGCGATGCAACTGCTCCATCATCGGCGATGAGACGACGCATGAGGCCATGGTTATTGACCCAGGCGACGAGATTGAAGACATTCTCGCCATCGTCGGCCAGCATAAGTTGAAAGTGAAGCAGATTGTGATCACGCACGCGCACATTGACCACGTGGGCGGCGCGATGAAGTTGCGGGCGCTAACCGGCGCGCCAATTCTGCTGAATCAGAATGATTATGCGTTGCTGAAGATGCTCGACGTGCAGGCTACATGGATCGGCGTGGCTACGCCGGGCGAAGTGACGGTCGAAGCGAGCATCTCGGATGGCGATTCGGTGCGGGCGGGCAATCTGAAGGCGAATGTTATCCACACTCCAGGCCACACCGAAGGCAGTGTCTGCCTCTATTTTCCAGCGGAGAAATTACTGATTGCGGGCGATACGCTGTTTGCCGGCAGCATTGGCCGTACCGACCTTCCTGGAGGATCGTTCGAGAAGATCATACGGTCTCTGCATGACCGCGTGCTGACACTGCCCGACGAAACGGTTGTGATTCCAGGCCACGGCCCGCAGACCACGATCGGGGAGGAAAGGGAAGAGAATCCCTACCTGAAAAAGTAAATGTCAGGTCTCAGGAAAAGCTTGAGACCTACTTCTGCGTTGGGGCCTGATTCTGCGGCGTTGGCGGCGTAACCGGGACTGACTTGGTTTGTGATGGCTTCACGTTCGAAAAAACGGAAGACGGTTGTCCACTTCGACGCGCGGCAAAAATCGACAGCGTGATCGAAGTAACCATGAAGATGATGGCGGACCAGGTTGTGGCGCGAGAGAGGACTGAAGCCGCACCGCGCGGGCCGAATGCTGTTTGGCTACCCTGGCCTCCGAAAGCAGCGGCCAAGTCTCCGCTCTTGCCGCTCTGCAGGAGCACGACCGCGATCAGGAAAAAACATACGATGACGTGAATGATGGTGATCAAAATACCCATAGCTAAGAAAACTCCCGTTCGTCTTTTTCAAAAATTCGCCGACATTCCGCCATCGGTGCACGGGGATCGGTGCATTGGTGCGGAAGGGGGGATTTGAACCCCCACGCCTTTCGGCGCCACCCCCTCAAGATGGTGTGTCTGCCAGTTCCACCACTTCCGCACTTTGAATAACTGCTGTGTTTTCAGCTGCTTGATTCCAGGTCGTCGAGCTTTCTACCAGGTTGAATCCTTGAGGTTCTGGCAGCCGGATCGACGTTAATGTTACCACGCAAATTTTACCACGCAGACGGCGCATCCGCGTGACTATGACCCCAGTTTAAGCAGGGCTTCCCGAAACCTGCTGTGATTTTGCGTGAGGTGAAGGAACCGGATTTCGTCAGCCTTGGACTTGCTGCGAATGATCTGAGCCATCCCATCCTTTTCCTCGCGCGTCCAGGAGCGGAGATTGGGAATCAAGTCAAGCACCAGGGCAAGATTCTCGAAGCTCGCGCGTTCAGAAGCTGTCAACCGAGACACGTCGACGCCGAGGGACTTAGCCACGGTGCGCCGCGAGTGTTCACGCAACCGCTCGCTGTCTCCACCAAATTCTTGCGCCATCCGCCGATTCGCGCGAAGGCCGATGTTTCGCGTAGAAAACGAATCCCACGCCGCGACCTCGCTTCCCGGCAATTCATAGAAGACGTGTCCGGCCGCCAAGCGCTTCAGCGTGCGGGCCGGAGTCCGGTATTTCGAGTCCGCCGCGATCTTCTTTTCCTCGCGCGCCACCAACTCGCGCAACTCAGGCCGTCCCGGGCGAAACCCAAGCTTCCGATAAAACCAGAACGCTCCCGACGCGATCGCCTCCTCGTTGTCGTGTCCCAACTGATACGGATACACCGATACGCACGTCGTTCCCATCCGATTACATAACGAGCGCAATATCTGCGCATAAATCCATCCTGCTTCGCCGCCGCGGAACGTATAGAACGTGTTGAAGCCGACCTCTATCCACTCGCAGATTCCGATGGCCTCGATGTAGTTGATGGGGACGCCATTCTTGAGCGTCAATCCGGCGACATAAGCGCGCAAGGGCAGACGGCGCGCTGGAGGCAGGTTCCAGAGGTAAATGGAAACTCCACGCCCCGCTTCAACCCGCACAACCGATGCCGGATCGCCCAGCGTGGTGCCGTACAGCTCGCGATAGCGTACCAGCATGACTTCGCGGATCATCTCCATAACCTCGTGACCTTGCCGAGGCGAGAGCTGGGTCATGTGCACCGGAGGCCGCGCCAGTTCGTCTGCCAGCGAAACCTCGCTGCGGCTGATCAGCGGGGCATCGTGATAGAAAATGTTGCGAACGGGCTTCCGGTTTCGCGTGCGCGTGATTGTGGAGTTCCCAAGATCCCACTGGAGCGGCACGCGCAAAGATTCGTAGAGCTCAGCTTTCTCAGTAGGTGTCAGTGGCAATTGCTGGAAGCGTTCGATCAGCCATGCTGCGGTGGACTTGTTTTTTCCGCTCGCTGCCTGTAGCCATCGCCGCCAGGGCGTGTCGGCTTCGACGTATGCATCGTCTTCAAGCAAAGGGATGAAGCGGGGGCCGGTCGTGCCCAGTTCTCGTCCTGGCTCGTAATTTTCCCAGGCAATCTCTAAATTCCCCGGCATGCGGCCGACAAGCCAGCGCGCCACGTCGAAGCTGAGCGTGTCCTCCATTTGCGTGCCGGCGATACCGGAGACTTCAAACGTGTCGAAGGCGTCCATGTCGGCGCCCATTTTGTGTAATGCTTGAACTTTCTTGTGGAAGCGATTAAGAATGCGCTCCGTGGCGTGGACTACGCTGGGGCCTTGCGGAAAGGCGCGCAAGAAGAGCAACGCTTCGTGGAAGCGGATGAGGGAAGACGGATCGGAGAAGCGCGCGATGGCAAGGCGTTTCAGGAGCTTGACGACGCGTGCGGCCTCGCGGCGACCGAAGCGGTAGCGGCAGGCTTCGAGTTCGGAGAGCAGGCGGTCTAGGGCAGTGGAGGGCATCATCCGTAATTGTTGAACAGTAATTGTTGAACGCCGTGATCCTTGTCGGCGAAGAATCTTGCAAGAGATTCCTGATAAGGCTATCTCATTTGGGGGTCTTTTTTGGGGAATCCTGGATTTGAGGATCTCGGATGTCGCGTGGGCAAAGCAGGGTCAGTGGGGACAGATACGGTCACAGAGGCAACAGGGAAGTCGCGGTCCTCTCCGTGTTATAATCTGCCTTCGCCTGAATGTTTTACGTCGAGGCTGATGCAGTGATTTCCTCCGCGGGCGGAATCCGAACTTCCGAGAAAGTTCCGAGAATAAGCGCCATTCAAGTTCTCGTTTTAGAGATAGACGACACGAGGTACAGCTATGTCCGGGCATTCCAAATGGGCAACAATTAAGCATAAGAAGGGCGCGCTTGATGCCAAGCGCGGAAAGATCTTCACCCGCCTCATCAAAGAAATCGCCATGGCGGCCAAGTCGGGCGGCGATCCCGACATGAATCCGCGCCTGCGCACCGCGATCCTCGCAGCCAAGGCCGAGAACATGCCGGCAGACAATATCAAGCGCGCCATCCAGCGCGGCACCGGAGAGCTCCCGGGCCTTACCTACGAAGAATTCACTCTCGAAGGGTACGGACCCGGCGGCGTGGCGCTGCTCGCGGAAATTTCCACCGACAACCGCAATCGCACGGTGAGTGAAATCCGTCACGTTTTCGGAAAGAACAATGGCAACATGGCCGCGGCGGGCTCGGTTTCATACATGTTTCACAAGAAGGGCGACATCGTCATCCCGAAGGCGGCGGCGAAGGTGGACGATTTGATGAACATCATCATCGAGGCGGGGGGCGAGGATGAGCCGATTGACGATGGCGAGAATTGGGAAATTCTGACTGCGCCTTCCATCTACGAAAGCATGCTAGAGGCTGTAAAGAAGGCCGGCATCACGCCGGCTTCGTCGAGCGTGAGTATGGTTCCGGATACCTACATCAAACTGGAAGGGCAGCAGGCAACGCAGATGATTCGCCTGATGGAAGCGCTCGAAGATAACGACGACGTGCAGAACGTGCATGCCAACTTCGATATCGACGAGAAGCTGCTGGAAGAAGTGGCCGGCTAGTTTTAGTTTTGCTACGAGCCACTTTGCCGCATACATTCACGAGGGCAGTTTTGAGAGACGGGATTGCCCTGTCTCCACGAAATTCCAAGTCAAGATAATTTCTTCTTCGCCTCACTTTGAGGCCTCACTTTTCAACACCGCTGAGGAAAAGTTTGTGGAAAACTGGCACCTTACTCTTGTAACCTTCTGTTAACGAATCGTTTCAACATTCTGCACTGTCTAGGGTGCTTGCTGTATTGTGTTCTCCGCGCAGAAACCTCTCGGTGAAGACACGTCTCGACAAATTGCTGGTAGAACGCGGCTTGACGCCGTCACGGGAACGCGCGCAGGCGCTCATTCTGGCAGGGAAGGTTCTGGTCAATGAGCAGAAGATTGAGAAGGCGGGTGCTTCGATCGATCCCAGTTCCACGCTGCGCCTGTTGGGAGAAGACCTGCGCTACGTGAGCCGGGGCGGCCTCAAGCTGGAGCGCGCTCTCGAGTACTGGCATATCGACCTGAAGGGCAAAACCTGTCTCGACGTCGGCGCATCAACCGGAGGGTTTACCGACTGCATGTTGCAGAACGGCGCCGCGCGGGTAATCGCCATCGATACTGGCTACGGTCAGATGGACTTCAGATTGCGCAACGATCCGCGCGTCCGGCTGCTGGAAAAAACCAACGCGCGTTATCTCCAGCCGAGAGATCTCGTAGTCGACGAACCCGGGGCAAGGCGTGTCGATTTTGTTGCTATGGATGTGTCGTTTATCTCCGCAACGCTCGTTTTGCCGGCGGTGATTCGGGCAGTATGGGGGACGACTGTCGACTCGGGGATCGCGCGCCGGATTGTCGTGCTGGTAAAACCGCAATTCGAAGCGGGCAGGGAACTGGTTGGGAAAGGCGGAATCGTACGTGACGAGTCAACCCAACAGGCGGCCGTCGCCAAGGTGGAAGCCGCACTGGTCGCGCTCGGCGGCACACGCACTGAATGGATCGAATCTCCCATTCTCGGCGGGGAAGGCAATCGTGAATTCCTGCTCCATGCTGACTTAATGCCAGTCGCGATCGGGTGATTCTGTACAATCGAAGTCCGGTGTCTGGCAGAGATGTTAGGGACTCCAATAACAAGTTGATGAAATAGTCGGAAGAAGTAGCTCGGAAACTAATGTCCACATCTGCTCCAACGCGTCAGAAAGTGGTTGCCATTGTCTCTAAGCCGGGGCGCCCCGAGTTGTCGGGAGTGTTGCCGGCTCTTGAAAAGTGGCTGAAGCAGCACAACTACATCGTCGTGATGGACGAAGAAAGCGCCGCTTACTATTCTCCGGCGGAAGTGCTGCCGCGAAACGGGTTGGCTGAACGAATGCCGGACCTTGCTCTGGTACTCGGTGGCGATGGCACGCTGCTGTCGGCTACGCGGGCGGTCGCCAAGGCGGGGACGCTGATCCTGGGCGTGAACCTTGGCACCCTCGGCTTTATGACCGAGTTGACGTTGGCCGATCTTTATCCTGCGCTTGAATCGATTGAGAAGGGGCAGTACCACGTCGACAGCCGATCGATGCTGTGGGGAGCGCTGGTCCGCGACGGGGCCGTCGTCGCTACACACCATGCCTTGAACGAGGTCGTAGTGAGTAAAGGGGCCATCGCACGGTTGAACCACTTCGAGCTCTTTGTGGATGGAGAGTTTGTTTCCAGCTATCGGGCCGACGCGGTTATCATCGCGACGCCCACGGGATCTACGGCTTATTCGCTTGGGGCAGGCGGGCCGATCCTTCACCCCGACGTAAGCGCGTTCGTTATTACGCCGGTCTCTCCTCACGGGCTGACGCACCGTCCAGTGGTGGTGCGCGACACGGTAGAGATCGAGATGCACGTCAAGACGGGGAAGGAAGAAGCCTACGTGAGCTTCGACGGGCAGATTGGAATGCCGGCACAGGATGGCGACGTAGTGCGCTGCTCGAAGGCACAGGAGACTGCCAGGCTGCTGCGCTTTAAGAAGACATTCTTCGAGGTACTGGGAACCAAGCTCAAGTGGGGGGAGCGGTGACGGGGAACAGTTTAGAGTTTTTCTCTGCTTAGCTGGTCTCGCAGGCTTTCACGGCGGCGGATCAGTTTCGATTTAGTCCCTTCGACCAAGACTTCTGCGGGACGGCCGCGGGTGTTGTAGTTGGAGGCCAGGACGGCTCCATAGGCGCCGGCGTCGAGGATGGCGAGAAGGTCTCCTTCGTTCGCTACCGGAAGTTTTCGATCACGGGCGAAGAAATCCCCAGTTTCGCAGATGGGACCGACAATGTCGGTCGTTTCCGTTTCGCGGGATTGACCGCTTACGGGGACGATTTCGTGATAAGCGCCGTAGAGAGACGGGCGCAACAGGTCGTTCATAGCGGCATCTACGATCAGAAAACGCTTGCGGTGATTCGTCTTGCGGTAGAGGACCCTTGTCAGGAGAGCGCCCGCCGGGCCTACGATGGAGCGACCGGGTTCGAGGAGAAGGTGCACTTTTAATCCTCGAAGCGCTTTCAACACTGCTTTAGCGTAGGACGCGATTTGTTTTTCGAAATTGCCCTGCGTTCCTTCGTAGTTGATTCCCAGACCTCCGCCGGCGTCGACATAGCGGATGTTATGACCCTGCCGACGCAAACTACGCACGAGATCGGCGACACGCTCGAGTGCGGATTGGAAAGTAGCTACGTCGGTGATCTGCGAGCCGATATGGACGCTGACTCCAGCGGCTTCGAGATAAGGTGATTTGGCGGCCTCAGCATAGAGGTTCTTCGCCTCGGGGATGGGAACTCCGAATTTGTGCCGGTGAAGTCCAGTCGAAATGTACGGGTGAGTTTTGGCGGGAACATCGGGATTGACACGCACCGCAATCTTCGCTCGCTTCTTGAGTCGCGTGGCGGTGGCGGCCAGAAGATTCAATTCGGAAGCGCTTTCGACATTGAAAAGCAAGATGCCCGAGCGCAGGGCGAGTTCCATTTC
>Ga0210385_10000243_pt1 | contig 48113 bp, 40 predicted proteins | sample IncBWH26OmetaG_FD_160107 | JGI IMG/M metagenome (GOLD analysis project Ga0210385, IMG submission 160107) | Forest soil microbial communities from Barre Woods Harvard Forest LTER site, Petersham, Massachusetts, United States - Inc-BW-H-26-O ... | reverse complement strand
TGATCGACTGGGAGACAGGCATCTACGAGGCGTTTGCCAAGGAGGCCGAGCGCGACGGCTTCGAGATCGACCGCAACGTCCTGATCCCGCTGTTCCACGAGATCTCCCAGGAAATCGAGGCCGGCTCCTACGAGCTCTACGCCGAGGTGCTGCGCCGGACCGCGATCGAGATCGCGGATCGCCTGGAGTGGAAACTCGAACCCTCCCGCTCCGGCTTCCTCCCAGATTCGGTGCAGCGCTGGAAGCCTTTCAAGGAGACCGCGACGCAGTTGAACAAGCTGGTCAAGAAGCACAAGCTCGGACTGATCTCCAACATCGACGACAAGCTGCTCGGCCAGACGCGCCGGCACATCCCGATGGATTTCGACCTCGTCGTCACCGCTCAGCAGGTCCGCTCCTACAAGCCCGATCCGGCACACTTCGTCGAGTGCGCGCGGCGCCTGGGTTCAAAGAAGGGTTGGGTCCACGTAGCGGCAAGCCACCACTCCGACGTCTCCCCGTGCATCAAGGCGCGCATCCCGGTCATCTGGGTCAACCGCAACAAGCAGACGCTCGATTCCTCGCAGCGCAAGCCCACCGCGGAAGTGCCGAACCTGCGCGAGGCCGCAAAGCTCTTGGGTATCGCCTGACGCGTGCGCGTCGTCTCGCTGCACGCCGACGTACTGCTCGCCACAAGTGCCATCTGGCAGACCAACTGCGTGATCGTGCGCGGCACAGCGCAGGAGGACACAGGCAATCCCGTCAAGGTCCACATCGCCGGAGAGTCTGATCCGGCCGCCGAGACGTTTGTGATCGACTCGCCCATCCTGCCCGATGAGCTCGACGCGCTGCCCGCGCTACTCGACCGGGCCGGCTTTCCCGATCCGAGCGGTCTACTTGCGACACACGCCGACTGGGATCATCTGCTCGGGCGGCTTGCATTCCCAGAGGCGGCACTGGGCTGTGCCACCTCTACGGCGCGAGCAATGAACGCTGAGCCGGGTACGGTACAGCGAGAACTGCGCTCCTTCGACAAGCAGTTCTACATCAAGCGCCCGCAACCGCTGATGCTAGGTTCGATCCAAGTGCTTGAGGTACCTGGCCATTGCGAGATCGGCACACGCGAGCTGCAGCTGCTTCCGGCCGATGGCCACACCGGGGACGGCATGGTCGTATGGCTGGATTGGGCGGAGGTGTTGGTGGTCGGTGACTATCTCTCGGCGGTCGAGGATCCCCAGGTGGGCGGGTCCCCTGCTGCATACCTCGCCACGTTGGAGCGGCTGCGCCCACTGGTGGGACTGGCTGAGCACGTTGTACCCGGCCACGGTCCGGCGCTTGACGGCAAGCGGGCGTCGGAGGTGCTGGAGGAGCACCGGGCGTTCGTTGCGCGCATGTAACCGCGGTCGACGCTAGGCGTCGTTGCGACGCACGTACCAGTTGACCGTCATCTTGGCAACGACCGTCCCCTCAGTATTGGTCATCTCCACCTCGACAGGGAAACGGACGCGCCCGTCCTCGTTCAGCTTGGCCTTCAAGGCGCTGCTGTCTTCGGTGAAGCGGCCGGTCGCCATGATCTCGCCCTTGGCGAGCTTCTTGTAGGCGATCTGCGCCGACTCGGCCAGCGGCGTGATCTCGCCCATGATGTCCAGGAAGGCGCCGGCGAACGCAGCCCCGGAGGCAGCCTCGCCCGCGGCGAACAACGCGCCCGCGTGCAGCGAGCCGACGTGGTTGCGCAGGTGCTGCTCGTCTGGCAGCCTCACGACGCCATGGTCCTCGGACACCGTGATCGTGTCGAGTCCCAGATGCACGTTGAACGGGATCGCCTGGCTGAGGCCGGCCGCTACGGCCGTGTAGTCCACTGCTGACATGTTCAACCCTCCTGAGGTGGATCGCTTTTGATGGTGGCGATCGGCGCGCCCGCGTTGATCGGCTCGCCCTCTGTGATCGGCAGGTCCGCGATCGTTCCAGCCTTGTGCGCGGTGATCTCGTTCTCCATCTTCATCGCCTCGATGATGCACAGGATCTGACCCTCAGCGACGGTGTCGCCCTGTTTGACGAGCACCTTCCACATGTTGCCCTGTAGCGGCGACTCGAGCGTGTCTGGCCCGCCGGCGCTCGCTGACTTGGCCCTGGCGGCGCGCTTGGGGGCGCCCTGTCCAGATGGCGCGGCCCCGTTGACGGCCACGCCGCCGCTAAGCGGGGGACCAACGACCTTCACGTCAAAGCGTTGGCCGGACACCTCCACTGTGTAGCTCTGCTCGACATTCTCCGGCTCACTCTCATCGTCCCCCTTGGGGGCGGGCTTCTCGAACGCGAGCTTCTTCAGCCAAGCCTTGTCCTCGAGCAGATCGCGACAGGTCTCGCCTTTGGCCCACTGGTCGGTCGCAAGCAGCGCCTGGTGGAAGGGGATCAAGGTCTTCAGCCCCTCGATCTCGTATTCCTCGAGCGCCCGCAACATACGTCGCGTAGCCTGCTCGCGGTCGGCGTCCCACACGATCAGCTTGGCAACCATCGGGTCGTACATCGGAGAGACTTCGCCGCCGGCGCCGACGCCGGAATCGACCCGCACGCCGGGGCCTTTGGGCTCGGAGTAAGCGCCGATCTTCCCTGGCGCGGGTGCGAAGTTCTTTGAGGCGTCCTCAGCGTTGATGCGGCACTCGATCGCGTGCCCGCGCAGTGCAACGTCCTCCTGGCGCACGGCCAGCGGCTCACCGGCCGCCGCGCGAATGCCTTCCTTGACGATGTCTACGCCCGTGGTCATCTCGGTCACGCAGTGCTCGACCTGCACGCGCGTGTTCATCTCCAGGAAGAAGTATTCAGCGCTGCCGTCCTCTTTTGGAGCGAGCAAACCCTCGATCGTGCCCGCACCAACGTAGTTGACGGCACGCGCCGCCTCCACGCCGATCTTGCCGATGCGCTCGCGCAGCGCCTCGTCGACGACCCATTCGGGTGCAGGCGACTCCTCGATCACCTTCTGATGACGGCGCTGGATCGAGCAGTCGCGCTCGCCGAGGTGGATCACGTTGCCGTGGCGGTCGGCCAGCACCTGCACCTCGACGTGGCGGGGGTCGGGCAGGTAGCGCTCCAGGTAGACGGTCCCGTCGGAGAAGAACTTCTCGCCCTCGCGGCTTGCGCCCTCGAACGCGCCCTCCAGCTCGTCCTCGGTGAGCGCGACCCTGAAGCCCTTGCCGCCGCCGCCGCCGGACGCCTTCACCGCGACGGGGAAGCCGATCTCCTTCTTGGCGATCTTCAGCGCATCGGCGACCGTCGCCACGGCCTCTGTCGTGCCAGGGACGATCGGCACTCCCGCCGCCTTCATCAGCTCGCGGGCACGCGTCTTCGATCCCATTGCCTCGATTGCGCTTGCCGGAGGACCGATGAACACGACGCCGGCGTCCTCGCAAGCCTGCGCGAAGGGAGCGTTCTCGGCGAGGAAACCGTACCCGGGGTGGATCGCCTCGGCGCCCGCGCGCTTGGCGACGTCGAGGATCTTCTCGACGCTCAGGTAGTTCTCGGCGGCCGGCCCATCTCCGAGGTTGAACGCCTCATCGGCGCGGGCCACGTGCAGCGCGTCGCGGTCCACCTCGGAGTACACCGCCACGGAGGCGATGCCCATCTCCTCCAGGGCTCGCAAGATGCGCACGGCAATCTCGCCGCGGTTGGCTACTAGGACCTTCGAGAACATCGAGGCGGGAGCTTAGTCAATGGCGGAGCTCTGCGTGGCCTTCAGGCTCCAACCCGCATGCCGCCGGTCTCCAGACGCCCAGGGCCTCGACCGGGAGCGCCCGTGGGCGGCTCCCGGTCGGCTACCCGTGCTCATCCCTTGATCTTGAATTCCTTGCTCACCACAGCCCCGTTGCCGGCCGCGTCATGCGGGACGGCCTGGAGCCTGTAGCTGCCCTTGGCCAGCGTCTTGCCTTTGATTCGCCCGCTGAAATGCAGTGTGTTCGCGCCGGCGATATCCACATGCGTAAAGCTGCCGATGGGCGTGTAGATCGTGCAGCGCTTGCCGTGCTTGTTTACCTTGCTCGCCTTCTTACAGGCTTTGCCCTGCGTTCGGCCCTGCGACACGCTGAGCACCGTAAACGTCGTCGTAGCGACTTGAGAGTCGTGGTAGGCGACGGTTGCTCCATACGTCTTCTTGGGTTTCTTGGATGTCGAGATCGTCGCACCAGACGGCGCCGCGAAGAACGAGCTGGGGGAGATCGTCAAGCCGGTGATCGCGCCCGCGACAGGTTTGGCCGGCGGTGGGGCCGGGGCCGGCGCGGGAGCCGGGCAGGGGGCTGCGTGTCCCTGCAACTCGAGCGCGCCCTTATCCTGCACGGCGGCGCAATCGCCATTGCCGTCCACAACGCGCGGGTTACCGGCGAGGTCGGTCGACGAAGGCGTGATACCGAATGGCAATGAGATCGCACTTGCGGGCACGCTGTCGATCGCCGACGAGCCGGGCAGCAGGGCGTAGTTGGTGATCGGTGTGCTGAACAGCGACGTCAGCGGACTGGTTGTCGTGTTGCCGCTCACGCCGCTGGCGCAGGCGATCGCACCTTCGGTACCTGTGGCGGCCTGAGTCTGGTTCGGCACGTCGGAGTACGTGCAGGAGACGTTCGCGGTATCGCCTGGGCCCGTATTCGCCATCTGCGGCTCGATCACGATCGATCCCTCTATGTTCACGTCCGCGACGCTGGCTGTTCCCGCCGACTCGACGGCTACTCCGTGGACGCCCGAAGCGTCGCGTTCGCCAAGCACCCCTGCGTCGACCGTCGACCCCGCGATCGTGAGCGTGCGTTGCTTGCTCGCGCTTTGCTCCAGTGCGAGCGCATCCTGGCCACCCAGGACCTCCGAGGAGTCGAGCGTCGCGTTGCCGTTCACGACAAAGACCGCATACGGGGCGGTCGGTGGCACGCTGGCGATGCTTCGCTGGAAGAGCAGTCCTGGCCCTTCGCCCGATTCGCCGAACACGATCGCCGGCTCCGCCCCTGTGGTTGTCAAGCGGCTGTCACGGATGGTGGTGGCGCCCCCCTCGCTCTCCAGCGCCGGGCCCGTCCATGCGCCGCCGACCTGAAGATGTTCGTAGGTCCCAGTGCCGAACTCCTGCTCCACGGCGGTGTCACTGTCGGAAGGGTTTGCGATGGAGACGGCGAGGCCATTCACGGAGAGCGGGGAGGGGAGCTCCGTCTCGATCGCGGTGTCGGTCGCCGTGTTGCCGAGGTCGATCGTCACGTTGCTCAGCGAGACCGCGGCAAGCCCGGCCGTGAGCGCCGTGCCTTCGGCCCCGTTGGCTACGGTGAGTTGGACCCCTTTGAGTGAGAGTGGCACTGCCTCGTCTTCGATCGCTGTACCCTTGTTGCCTGTCTCCATCGTGACGGAGCCGCCGTTGATGGTGAGCGATCCAAACTCCTCGGTCTTGATCCCGCCATAGTCGCCTGCGCTACGAACGTCCACCGCCACATTGTTGAGTGTCAGTTCGCCGGCGCTCTCGATGCCTGTCGCTGTCTGGCCGGCAGAAGTAACCACGCGAAGGTTGGAAAGCACGGCGGCGCTACTCTCGGGCGACCCGAACTGGAAGGTCGGTTCCGTACCGGCGCCTTCGATCACCGTACCGCTGGCTTCGCTGCTGACGCCATTGATCGTGATCCCGTTGTCCGCGGGGTGGTCGAGGTCAAGGCTCTCTTTATAGGTGCCGGCCGCGACTTCGATTGTCGCGTTGCCGATTGTTAGTTCAGACTTCGTCACCGCGGCGCCGATCGTCTTGCACGGGGCGGCGGCGCTTGTGCAGGGGTTCGTATCCAAGCCAGTAGCGCCGTTTACGAAAAATGTCGATGCCGACGCGGCGCTCGCGCCCACAGCCATGGTGAGGGCGCTCACCAGCACACAGATACGAACTACACGTCGAAGCCTCGGCATGCACAACCCCTTGTCGATAGGTTTGGGACTCCGCCGTCCACTAACGGAGAGCGCGGCAGTCTCCTGATCGAGCCTGCCGTTGTCAAGCCATTTCGACAGATGTTGCAGATACTCCTGCGGGTGGAGCTGCGTCTCAGTCGCCACCGACGACGAGCCCGGCGCCAACAGTGTTGTTGGTGGCTTCGTCGATCAGGATGAAGCTGCCCGTGCGGCGGTTGCTCTCATACGGGTCGAACACGAGCGGGGCGCTGGTGCGCAGGCGGATGCGGCCGATGTCGTTGAGCGCCAGCTCTTGTGGGGCTCCGGCGCGCTCGAGTGTGTGCACGTCGACGTGGTCGCACAGCTCGTCGACGATCGCGGTTACCTCGCGCGTGGTGTGCTTGACGAGATAGCGCCCGCCTTGGCGTAGGGGCTGGTCGGTCATCCAGCAGACGTCGGCTTCGAGCTCGCGCGCGACCGTTGGCGCCTGCTCCGCACGGCAGATCGTCTCGCCTCTGGAGATGTCCAGCTCGTCGCTCAGCCGCAACGTCACCGACATCGGCGCCAGGGCCTCGGTCAGCTCGCCGTCATAGGTGTCGATCGCCGCGATGCTCGTGCGCTGCCCCGCGGGAAGCACGACGACCTCCTCGCCTGCTCGAAAGGCACCGCTTGCGACCTGCCCCGCATAGCCGCGGTAGTCGCTCCCGCCCGGCCCGGCGGGTCGGATCACCCACTGCACGGGAAAGCGCGCCGGCCGGTCGTAGGGGTGGTCATAGGCGACCTCGACCTGCTCGAGCAGCTCCAGCAGCGTCGGCCCGGAATACCACCCCATGCCCTGAGAGCGGTCCACGACGTTGTCGCCGTTGAGGGCGGACATCGGGATGTAGGCGATGTCGCGGCCCATGCCTGTCCCTGTGCCGATCCCGTTCAGCTTTCGGGCAAACCCCGCGAACTCCGCCACGAGCTCGTCAAAGCGCTCCTGGGAGTAGTCGACCAGGTCCATCTTGTTGACAGCCACCACCAGGTGAGGAATGCCAAGCAGCGCGCTGATGAATGCATGGCGCTTCGATTGCTCCAGGACGCCCTTGCGCGCGTCGAGCAGGATCACCGACAGGTCGGCTGTCGAGGCGCCGGTCACCATGTTGCGCGTGTACTGCTGATGCCCGGGGCAGTCGGCGATGATGAAGCGGCGCTTGAGTGTGGCGAAGTAGCGGTAGGCCACGTCGATCGTGATCCCCTGCTCGCGCTCTGCGCGTAGTCCGTCGGTGAGTAGCGCCAGGTCAAGTGCACCCTCGCCGCCGCGCCGCTCGCTCGCTTGTGCCACGTGATCGAGCTGGTCCTCGAACACCTGCTTGGTGTCGTACAGCAGCCGCCCGATCAGGGTGCTCTTGCCGTCGTCCACCGAGCCGGCGGTTGTGAAGCGCAGCAGGTCGAGTGTCATCGCCAAGCCTTATCGGCGGAGTCGGGCGAGCTTCCGCTCCAACGGGCTGCACGCCCCGTCGCGTGGGCCGGCGTAGCCAAAAAAACGCACACTAGAAGTACCCGGCCTTCTTGCGATCCTCCATTGCGGCCTCTGAGACGCGGTCGTCCGCACGCGTCTCGCCACGCTCGGTGATGCGGGTCGCGGCGATCTCGGTCACGACTTCCTGCAATGTGCTGGCCTGCGAGCGTACGCCGCCGGTGCAGCTCATGTCGCCCACGGTGCGGTAGCGAACCGTCTCTGAGAACACGCTCTCGCCCTCGATCAGTTCCGTCCCTTCGCGCCATGCGTAGAGCATGCCGTCGCGCTTGAACACCTCGCGCTCGTGCGCGAAGTAGATCGAGGGCACCTCCAGTTGCTCCTGGTCGATGTACTCCCAGACGTCCAGCTCGGTCCAGTTGGAGATCGGGAAGACGCGCACGTTCTCGCCCTGCTTGATGCGTCCGTTGTAGAGGTTCCAAAGCTCGGGCCGCTGGCTCTTGGGATCCCAGCCGCCGAAGTCGTCGCGAAAGGAGAACACGCGCTCCTTCGCGCGAGCCCGCTCCTCGTCGCGGCGTGCACCGCCGAAGGCCGCGTCGAATTTGTGCTCGGCGATCGCGTCCAACAGCGTCACCGTCTGCAGCTGGTTGCGCGAAGCTCGTGGACCCTTCTCCTCGGCAACCCTGCCCGAATCGATCGACTCCTGCACGCTGGCAACGATCAGGCGCTCACCGAGCTCGGCCACCCGGCGGTCGCGGAACTCGATCACCTCGGGGAAGTTGTGCCCGGTATCGACGTGCATCAACGGGAACGGAAAGGGCCCGGGGCGAAACGCCTTCTCGGCCAGGCGCAGCAGCACGATCGAGTCCTTGCCGCCACTGAACAGCAGCACGGGTCGCTCGAATTCGGCGGCCACCTCGCGCATCACGTGGATCGCCTCGGACTCTAGCGCCCGCAGATGGCTCAGCTGGGGACGCTCGGCGACGCTCATGACACACCAACGTGCAAGCCGCACTCGGTCTTCTCAGTGCCCGCCCAACGCCCCTCACGGCCTGTGCCGGGCTGAGTACAGGGTGCGCAGCCGATCGAGGAGTAGCCCTGGTCGTGCAGTGGGTTGTAGGGCAGCTCGCGCTCGAAGATACGGGCCCACAGGTCCTTTTCGCTCCACAGCGCCAGCGGGTTGTACTTGCGCAGCTCGCGCTTGACGTCGACTTCGATCAGCTCGGTGTCTGCGCGCGTGGGCCCCTGCTCGCGCCTGATGCCGGTGATCCACCCGTCAGCACCCTGAAGCGCGTGCTCTAGGGCGGCTACCTTGGCAACTGAGCAGCAATGCTCGGGTCCGCTCCATGGAGCGCTCGCGTTACTCGCGTCGTGCACCTCCACGTTTATCTCGAAGCGCTCCTCGAACGCCTTCCAAGTCTGCAGCGTCTCGGGGAACAGCACGCCAGTGTCGATCGTCGCGATTCGTACCGGCGTGTGTCCGTCGCCGATGCGCAAAAGCTCGTCGATCAAGACCGACTCCTCCTTCTGGAAGGAGCACAGCAGCACGATTTTGTCGCCGTGGCGCTCGACCGCTGAGCGGAGTGTGTCGTTCAGCGTCTGGGCAACATCGGCGTCCGCAGCACTCCCATCCCTTGGGAGGGTGGATGTGGCATCCGTCGGGCTACTGTCTCCTAGACCGCGCACTCGCCCTCGCCACGGATCACCTGGAACGGCACGTCGCGGTTCCAGTCGATGAACGTGTTCATTGTCTCCAGGCCGAAGTCGACTGGCAGCGACAGCTCCTTGACGAGCGCTTCGAGCTCCGTCGTGCCGACACGCTGTACGAACGCGCCCCACTCCTCGCCCTCCTCGCGGTTGGCCTGGTAGTAGAGGATCCAGCGCTCGATCGCCTCCGGCACGCGCTTGGCGGGCAGGCGCTGCTTCAGGCGCGTGCCGAACTTGACCTCGCCGCCTTCATACACGCCGCCCACATGGGGGATATAGGCGGGGATCGTGTGCTCGCCGACCTTGATCGACGCGCCGTAGAAGCCGATGTCGGCCACGTGGTGCTGGGAGCAGCCATTGGGGCAGCCGCTCATCTTGATGTGAATCTGACGCGTCAGGGGATCGGTGATACCCATCGCTTCGATGCGCTCCTGAACGGCCTGGTTGAGTCCCATCGAGCTGGTGATCCCGAGCTTGCACGAGTCTGTGCCTGGGCACGAGACAACATCGGTGATCTCGCGCGATCCGGGGTCGCCGAGGCCCAGCGCTGTGAGTGCTTTCCAAACGTCGTACACGCTCTCCTCTCGCACCCAGCGCAGCACGAAGTTCTGCTGCACGGTGGTGCGTGCGTACCCGCCGGAGTATTCGCGCATGATCTGGCCGAGCCCGCGGAACTGCTCGGGAGTGAGGTCGCCACGCACGATCTTTACCTCGACCGTGACGAAGCCCTCCTGCTTCTGGGCGGCCACGTTGGCCTGCTTGAAGCGCTCGAACTCGGAGATGTCGCCGTTGGGGCTGTTGTAGCTCGTCGGAGGCGCGGGAGCCGCTTCGCGCTCGTCGTCGAGGAACAGGCGATCCTCGATCGAGAAGTCGCGTTCTTTGACCCACTCGCCCTCGAGCTCCTGCTCGACCTGGTTGCGCAGCTCGTCGATGCCGAACTTGTCGACGAACACCTTGATGCGGGCACGTGCACGGTTAACACGCAGCCACTCCTGGCGGTCGAAGATGCGGAAAACGGCCTCTGAGATCTTCAGGTAGTCGCCGTTGTCTATCTCCACGAAGTCGTACAGCGCGGGCGCCACGCGCGGCATGATCGAGGTGCCGCCGCCGACGAGCATCTCCACGCCGCGGACCTCTTTGCCGTCGATCTCCTTGATACGTGCGCGGAAAGCGACGTCATGGATGCCGCTGATCGCGCGGTCGCGCGGCGAGCCGTCGAAGGAGGTCTTGATCTTGCGCGGCATCCCCTGAGTCGTGGGGTGCCTGACGAAGTAGCGTGCGTAGGCGCCGGCATATGGGGTCAGATCGAACAGCTCGTCCGCTGCCACCCCGGCCCAGGGGTCGCCGGTGACGTTGCGCACGGTGTTGCCGCAGCCCTCGCGGCTCGATAGGCCGGCTTCGCCCATCTCCCTGATCGCCTGCTCGATTTCAGGCAGCGGGATGTGATGCATCTGGATGTTCTGCCGTGTCGTCACATGGCCCTTGCCCAGCGGCGCATATTTTTCGACGACGTCGGCGAACTTGTCCATCTGCTCTGGCGTGACGCCGCCGAACGGCAGCTTCACGCGGATCATCTGTACGTCTGGCTGGCGCTGGCCGTAGACGCCCTGCCTGAGGCGGAACTTGATGAACTCGTCCTCGGGCATGTCGCCCTGAAGGAACTTGGTCGCCTCGGTCTTGAAGTCGTCGTACTCCCGCTGCAGGATCGGGATCACATGCCCGGGGACGTTCTGCAGGACCTCAGGATCCTCCAGCGAGCCCTTTTTGGTGGACCGCTCGGCGGGTATCGAAACTGGCTCCATCTAGCGAAACCTCCTGGTCCGGGTTAGGTGGTTGGTGGGTCCCGGATTATCGTTTTGCGACCGGCGAAGAGATTGGGCGTAAAGCCTAGCGGCTTTTAGGTATTTAGCCAAGGGTCCGGCTCGACGCCGAGACCTGTGCGCGCTACGCCTTCGAGCATAGCCGCGCGCGTCCACGGGTCCAGATGCTCAGTTGGGGGGGGTATACGGGGCGCCGTATCGCTCATGAACCGCTCCAGCGCAGCCACGATCGCCGCCGCCTCGGCCGGTGAGGCCAAGGGCGCGATGAGCTTCAGTTGAGGGCGACGGTTGGGCATCGGCGCATTGTGCCTTACTGCGACGTTAGACGGACTATCGCCGCACGGTCGCCTCGGCGAACTCGACCAGGTCACTTGCCTGCCGCAGCGCTGACTTGAGCTGCTGTCCGCCGACATCGAACAGGCCGTAATGCGCCTCGTCCTTGAGGCTCAACAGGCGACCCAACGACTTCGCTGCATTCTTGCCGCCTGGAGTGACCTGCTCCACCAGCGCGGCGGCTTCACGGTGATCCTGGCCACGCGCGCGCCGGCCAAGCGCGGTGCAGCATGCTGCGTCCGCGGCGGCTATTCCCGCCAGCACCGCGAGCGCAGCTGATGGGCTGGAATAGTCGAGATCATCGCCTTCCTCGGCGACGAGCCGAGCAACCTCCAGGAAGCTGCGGGCGTGGCGCAGGCGGGTTCTTGCGTCGGCCTTCGAGCAGGGCTGGCTCCTCGTGGACTGGCGTGGGCTCACGCGGCCTCCAGCAGCGCCGTGAGGGCGGACCCGAAGACCGTGATCGCGTCTGCGCCAAGCTCGCCGATGATCGGTCGTTTCTGCCTTCGCAATTTCGCCAGTTCCGGCTCCGAGACGTCTGCGATGCTCGTGCGGTTTCCCGTCCACGCTTCGATCTGCTCACGCAACCCATCCACCTGTGCTTGCCAGCGCTGCTCGTCCAGTGCGATCTGGGCGGGTCGCACGATTAGAAGGTCGATGTCGCTGTCGGTGTCACCGTCGCCACGAGCAGTGGAGCCATACACAGATGCGTGCACAGGGTCGATCTCCCACTTGGCGATCTCTCCCTGAATGCTCTGGAAGAGCTTTATGCGCAGGTTCATCAAGAGATCGACGGCTTCTGCGGCAAGGTGGTCGCGATTGAGGGTGAACAGATATCCCCGATTCAGCTGCACGCGCTTGACGAGGCCGTGCTCGCTGAGTCGGTGCAGGACATCGAGCACTCCACTATGTGAGCGCCGGCCCGTCATCGCCGCCACCTCTCTACCCGTCAGACCAAGTGAGGTGCCTGCGAGTACACGGAGCACATCACAGTCGAGCGTGTGGCACACCGCTGTGTAAGGACGAGAGACATCCATACCGGACACTATAACGTCGATATGGACGAAATACCATACACATGGACGGAATACCATCCATTTGCCCGTGGTCTCGGGTGGGCGAGCCCTGGGTCATCGCCTTTGTCCCTATTAAGGGCGATCGCGCTAAAGCGGAATGTTGCCGTGCTTGCGCTTCGGTCCAGGCTCGCGCTTGGTATGCAGCGTGTCGAGCGCCGCAATCAGCTTGGGACGCGTCTCGTGCGGGATGATCACATCGTCTATGTACCCGCGTTCGGCGGCCGTATAGGGATTGGCAAAACGCGCCTTGTAGTCGTCCATCAGCGTTTGGCGGCGCTCCTGGGGTGTTGGGCTGCCCGCGATGTCCCGCCGGTAGATGATGTTGACCGCGCCCTCCGGTCCCATCACGGCCACCTCGGAGGTGGGCCAGGCGAAGTTGAAGTCGGCGCCGAGGTGCTTTGAGGACATCACGTCGTAGGCGCCCCCGTAGGCCTTGCGCGTGATGATCGTGATCTTCGGCACCGTCGCCTCGGCGAACGCGTAGAGGAGCTTGGCGCCGTGGCGGATGATGCCGCCCCACTCCTGGGCGGTGCCGGGCAAGAAGCCGGGGACGTCGCAGAACGTGATCAAGGGGATGTTGAACGCGTCGCAGGTGCGCACGAAGCGCGCCGCCTTGGCGGAGGCGTCGATGTCGAGCACTCCGGCCAGCTGGGCGGGCTGGTTGCCGACGATCCCCACAGCGTGGCCGTCCAGACGCGAGAAACCGCAGACGATGTTCTTGGCGTGGTGCTCGTGCACCTCGAAGAACTCGCCGTCATCCACGATCAAGCTCACCACGTCGCGCATGTCATAGGGCTTGTTGGGATTGTCGGGGACCACGTGGTCGAGCTCGGGGTCCATGCGCATGGGATCGTCGGTGGGCTGCACCCGCGGTGTGGTCTGCATGTTGTTCTGCGGGAGGAAGCTCACCAGGTAACGGCAGTCCTCCAGGCAAGCGTCCTCGTCCTCGGAGGCGAACTGAGCGACTCCGGACTTTGTGTTGTGTGTCATCGCCCCGCCCAGCTCCTCGAACTCAACTTCCTCGCCGGTGACGGTCCTGATGACGTCGGGGCCGGTGATGAACATGTGCGAGGTCTCCTTCACCATGAAAATGAAGTCGGTGATGGCGGGCGAATACACCGCCCCGCCCGCGCACGGTCCCATGATTAGCGAGATCTGTGGGATCACGCCCGAGCTGCGTACGTTGCGCAGGAATACGTCGCCGTAGGAGCCAAGCGAGACGACGCCCTCCTGGATGCGTGCGCCCCCCGAGTCGTTGATGCCGATCACGGGGCAGCCGATCTTGGCGGCGAGATCCATGATCTTGCACATCTTCTCGCCCATCACCTCGCCCAGGGAGCCGCCGAACACCGTGAAGTCCTGGCTGAACACGCACACCCGCCGCCCGTCGATCGTGCCATGGCCGGTCACCACCGCATCGCCCCACGGCCGGTTCTTCTGCATGTCGAAGTCGTAGGTGCGGTGGCGCACGAACGTGTCGAGCTCCTGGAAGGAGCCAGGGTCGAGCAGCTTCTCCACGCGCTCGCGCGCCGTGTACTTGCCGCGTGCGTGCTGCTTCTCCTCGGCCTCGGGGGCCGAGTGCAGGGCAGCCTCGCGCAGCTCATTCAGCTGGGCAAGCTTCTCGTCGTAGGTTTCGGGGGCCTTGCTGCGCACGGGGCGCGGGATCTTATCCGCGCGAGAAGGGCCTGTGGTGCGCGGCGCCGAGACGGTCGAGCACACCCGTCAGCAGCTCGGTCGTCTCGGCCGTCATCTGCGCTTCGACCAAGGCCAGTTCGGCGGCCAGGTCCACCTCGGGCTCGGCCGGCGGCTCGGGGTAGATCGGCTCAGGTGCTGCCAGCGCGACGACCTCTACCTCTGGCGCCGACTCTGGCTCGATAACCGCGACCGGCTTCGCCTTGCGTTTACGGAAGAGTCGCGCAAAGAATCCAAGTTGTGGTTCGGACTCCACCGGGGATGGCTCCGGATCCGGCTCGCGAGACGCGACCGGTTCGGGCTCGGCGGCGACGGGCTCGGGCTCGGCGGCGACGGGCTCGAACTCGGGCTCAGCGGCGACCGGCTCGGGCTCGGCAGCGACCGGCTCTGCGATCAACTCCGACTCCGGCGGAGACTCCTCGGCCCTCGCCGCGGTGCGCGTCACCGACAGCGTGACCTTTGTACCCCAGCCCGACTGCTTGAGCTGCACTACACCGCTCGAGCCCTCTGCCTCCCACTCGACCTTCGTCTCGGGCTCGACCGCGGTGATGCGGATCTCGCCGAGCTCGGAGAGGTGACGGGCGAGCGCCTCGGGATTGCTGATCTCCGACCAAAGCTCTGGCGGAGACTTGACAAGGGTGCGTTGCACCTCGGTAGAGACGCTCATCGCTCCAGGTTTCGAGCGTGGAGGTGAGAGTCCTTCCGGTGGTCCCACAAGATACCCCCTTGTTTTGCACCGAGCCGTTTACTTTGGTACCTAACTATTGACCACAGGTCCCAGATTGCCTAGCGTTTCTGGGCACACACTCCAGAGGCTCAAGCCCAGGAAGCAGCTTGAGGGCTTACGGCACGACCAATCTCAAGGTCGGGAGGCAGCCTCGACAGCTTGCTGCGCGATCAATCCCTGCTCGTGCAGCAGCTCCGCCAGTTGCACCGCATTGGTCGCTGCGCCCTTGCGCAGGTTGTCGGCGACGATCCACATGTCCAAAGCGCGCTCGTGGCCCGGGTCGCGGCGGATGCGCCCGACAAACACCTCGTCATGACCCGTGGCCTGCGTCGCCAACGGATAGAGCGAGGCATCGGGGTCGTCGGCCACGGTGATGCCGGATGCTGCGCGCAGCAACTCGCGCGCTCGCTCCGGGCTGAGATCGTCTCGCGTTTGCATGTTGACGGCCTCTGAGTGGCCGTTGACGACGGGCACTCGCACACAGGTCGCGCTCACGCGGATCGACTCGTCACCGAGGATCTTGCGCGTCTCGTTGATCAGCTTGCGCTCCTCGTCGGTGTGGTCGTCTCCTGGCGCGAACGAGCCGGCGTGGGGCAGCGCGTTGAAGGCGATCTGGTGGGCGTAGGCCTGTGGCGGCTCGATCTCCATTCCGTGCAGCAGCGCGTGGGATTGGTCGAGCAGCTCGTCCACCGCCTTCTTGCCCGTGCCGGACACGGCCTGGTAGGTGGAGATCACCAGCCGCTCGATGCCGGCCGCATCGTGCAGCGGCGCTAGCGCCACCACCATCTGCATAGTGGAGCAGTTGGGGTTGGCGACGATTCCCCGATGGGAGGCCAGTGCTCCCGGGTTGACCTCCGCGACGACGAGCGGTACGTCGTCGTTCATGCGCCACTTCGAGCTGTTGTCGACTACGACGGCGCCGGCCTCTACGAAGCGGGGTGCCCACTCCCCGGAGGTGGAGCCGCCGGCGGAGAACAGCGCGAGGTCGAAACCGGCGATCGTGTCCTCGGCGAGCGGCTGCACGACGCCCACGCCGTCGATCTCGCGGCCCGCGGAGCGCGCGGATGCAAACGGCACGATCTCGCGGGCTGGGAACTCCCGCTCGCGCAACAGCGCGAGCATCAGCGTGCCCACCTGTCCGGTGGCGCCGACGACTGCGACTCTGTAGCCCTCGCTCATGCTGGGGCTAGCGTAGCGTCTGGTGGACGCTCGGAAGCATCGCCGGCGGCCGTGACCACCGGGAACACCTCTTCTAGTCGTTTGTTGACCGTGCTCTGCGACAGCGCCAGGCAGAGGGAGATGTGCACGAGCAGCGAGCGGGCGCTCTTGGGCGAGACGATCAGGCTGCCGCGGAAGCGCGGGTTGTAGCGCGCTCGGGAAACGGGGACGTTGCGGATTTTGCCGGTCCTCAAACGGTCGAGCAGGCCCGGTTCCCAGCTCCGGTTGGCACCTCCGCAGAGTTCTGGCACCTCCCGGCCCAGCTTATCGATCCCTGTTTCGACGTTCAGCTCCACGTGCTTGTCGAATTTCAGAGCCTCCCGCGAAATCCACACCCAGCAGTCCGGGAGCGAGGGAATGCGTGTCGGCTCTTCCTGGCCGTTGACGTCCTTGGCGATCTTTAGAAGCGGCTGTGTCAGCGAGCCCGGTTCGAGCAGCGTGTTGCCGTCGAAGCTGCGAATCGAATGGATTCCCTTGCCTCCGTCTGCTTGCATGAGTTTGTTGCACTCTGTCAGGCACATTTGCCAGGCATCCTCGTTGCTCACATGCCCCAGCACCTGCCCGCCGGCTGTCTCAGCCTGGCTTGGATAGCCACGGTGTATGTCCATGTTCTTGATTATCTGACCGGCGTTCCACGGCAGCACCAGACAGATCCGCTCGATGTTCTCTTCAAGCATCGCGCGTCTCGTCTTGACGCCGTGGCAATAGCGCACGATCCCGAAATCGTCGTGATACAGGGCGGCGGCTCGCTCGCGGATCAGGCCGTCTTGCAACAGCATCGTGGGCATCTCGTTGCGCAGCAGGAACAGCACGCCATCCTCCTCGGAGTGTCTGGAGGCGACTCTCACGAGCAGGTCGTCCAGGCAGCGCTCGAAGCTCGCGCCCGAAAGGGCGCCATCGGGGCCGATCGACAGCAGCTCGGCGGCGGTCAAGCGCTTCAAGCCGGCCGTTGCCGAACTCGGGGCCCGAGACGGCTTGACGCCGAGCAGCTCGGCTTCGAAGATCTCCTTTGCGACGATCGGCTTCTCCATCTTGTCGTCGAACATCGTGAACATGCGCTCGAACGCCTGGTCGCGCGTCACGCCGTCTGCGAATCGCGACAGCAGCGCAACCATCTCGGGGACCCAGAACAGTCGCTGCTGATTCTCCTCCTGATCGTCGGAGTTGCCGTCGAGGAAGTGTCCGAGACCGCCCACCTCGAGCAGGTTGATCCCCCCGGGGGGCCCGGAGTTGATGACGCTCTCGGGGCGTACGATCGGGTCCTTGCCTCCGACTACGAACAGCATCCGCTTGCGGAATGCGGCGAGCCGGCTTTGGATACTGCCGCGATACTCCTGCTGGAACACCTCGTAGAAGGTGCGCTTGAAGAAAGTGAACTGTTCCGTATCGATGCCGGCCACCGAGCCGGGGCCCACGATCTCCTCGCTCATCATGCGGTCGTCGAGCTCGTAGCGCAGGGAGTGCAGCACGGTCTGCCACTCCTCCGGGTGAGCGAACGTCGAAGGGGCGAGCTCGCGCAGAGCGCCGGCGCCCAGCAGGGTGCAGCACGAGGAGATCATGAACGGCCACGACATGAACACCGACTGAGCGGTGAATCCGCCGAGGCTGTAGCCGATCACGTGCAGCGGCGGGTCTATATCTGGGCGGGGAATCTCTGGGCTGTCGTTTCCGGGGCCCTTCTTCTCGTCCGGTTTCAGCTCCATCACGAACTCCACCTCGGAGCCCGGCTCGCCCGATTTGCCCGGGTAGTCCGAGTCGAGTTTGAGCAGGTCCTTGATCGAGGAGATCGCCGATTCGAACAGCTTCACGTCGGGCGGATCCTCGGGCTGGATGGCGCGCGGCTGCTGCTCGCGCACCTCCGCCAGTGCTTCCTCGGATTGCTGGTGGATCTTTACCCACGCATCGCGCATCTGTCCGGCGAGCACGTCCGTCTCGAGTCGGCTTGTCGCGGGATCCTCCGACTCCGCAAGCAGATTCACTCCGGATGCGTAGCGGTAGGAGGAACGCCGCGCGAGCACACTGAGAAACCACTGCGTCTCGATCATGTGGCGTATGAACTGACGGAACAGGTGCGATCCGTCCCACAGGTAGCGGTCGAGCGGCGTCTCGGCGAAGCCGGAAAACGGAAAGCGGCTCATGTGCCCGGGGAAGGGCCTGACGATGCAGACGGTCGCGGGCTGCTGCTTGATCAAGTTGGAGGCGAGACGGTAGTAAACGCCCATCGAGTCGCGCTCGTTTAGGCCGGTGTGCATCAGAAAGATGCGTGCGACCTTCTTCTGTCTGAACTCTGGCTCGGCGGAGCGGAGCACTCGGTAGCTGTGAAAGATCTCCGGGACTTTCAGGTCGACATGGTGTTCGTGCATGCGCTGCAGGCTGTGTACCGGAGCCGAAGGGAAGCGCAGTATCGACTCGTCGAGCGCGACGGGAAGAACCCCGTCTAGTGAATTGACGGTTCGGGCGAGGTGGTCGTCGTCGCGCGTAACCCAGCCAGCGAGAGGGGCGGTCGGCCACGTGGGCGAGGGTAGCTCGAGCTTGCGATCCCGCTCGGCCATCTGGATCCACTTCGCCTTCTTGAACGCTTGCCCCCCCATGCGGGCGGTAGCCTACCCGAAAAATAGATTTTGATACAGAATCGTTTTTCGGAATTTGCGTATTTCGATATAGGATGGCTATTCGGAATCGGGTGCCACCGGGATGGCCTATCGCGAAGGACCGTGGTGCGCCAAAGCGTGCCGCGCGCGCAACCGTGCCGCCGTGCGCCCCGATGCTGGGTCTACCGAGTGAGGATGCCAAGGCCTCCCCGCGTCTCCGGGTGCGCCACGTCGGGTGGCGGCGGAGGCGGGGGTGGAGGCGGAGTGGGGCGGCTGTTTGGTGAGGCCATTTCAGGAGATGCTACCGGCCAGCGCCCACGACCACAAGGCCAGCTGCAGCAACAATGCGATGGCGGCTCCCAGGTAGTAGCGGCCGAGGTCGTCAATCTTGTCTTGGTTGCTTTGCCAGTAGCTCTCGAGCCAGTAGGCCAAGCGTCGGTGTAGCTCATCCTCGTCATTGGCGACCTCAAACAGACGCTCGTACATGCGCGCGGCGTTGAGGCTGAAGACGAATCCGGACTTTGGCAACAGGACATATACGCACAACCCGATCGAGCAGGCGAGGGCAACCAGGGCGAGGGCGCTCAGCGTGTGTACGCCGTTTGCGTGTTGGATGGTTTGCGCGCCGAGAAACGACGCGGTGAGCGATGAGGCTGCCAGCAGCATGCCGGTTCTCGAACGAAGCTGTTCGATCGCGCGCTCCTGCAGGTCGAGCGCGCGTACCGCGGCGTCGTAGCTCAGCTTCGCGAGAGCTTGTGTGCTCACGCTGGCTAGGGCTTGATCGCCATGAACAGGATCGTGAGTAGCACGATCAGGTCCATGAGTGCGCCGACGGCTCCGATCCGCTTCACCAAAGCGTCGTGCTCGGCGCTTGGCTGGAACGGGCCTTCGCCGGAGGCGGCCAGGTCGCGGTCTGCTACCACGCACAGCTGCTTCTCGCGCGGGCTCAGGAACATGCCCTCGACCGCGCCGATCACGACGACCGCGGCGAGGCCCCACTGGACGAAGAATTCGCTCCATAGTTTGGCGTCGGAGGCCAGGTAGATGCCGCAGATCAGGACCAGCGCGAGCCCGGGCATGATCACGCGCGTGGAGATCGCGTGCAGCGCCTTGTACAGGGCCGGCAGGGCACGCGAGTCGGCCTTGGCGATCGTGCCGAGCAGGACCGGATATGCAAGTGTCGCACCGAAGGCGAAGACCACGGCCATGATGTGCACGGCCAGGACGACATCGTAGAAGGCGACTGCCACGATCACGGCGCTAATCCTAATGATCCGATCGGCACATGGACCGTCGCGGGCATGCCCGCGGGTGGGCGTGGCTTCTAAAAGGTGGGCGCGTACTTGCCGAATACGTCCTGCATCGCCCCGCACACCTCGCCCAGCGACGCACGGTCCTTCAGCGCTTGGCGGATCGACGGCAGCAGGTTGTCGGTGCCGCGTGCGGTCTCGCGCAGCTCCTCCAGGCGCTTGTCGACAAGCTGCTGGTCGCGTTTGGCCTTGAAGGCCTTCAGGCGGCCGACCTGTTCGCGCTCCGACTCGGGATCGACACGCAGCAGGTCGGGCACCTCGATGTCGTCCTCCTCGAACTTGTTCACGCCGACGACGATGTCCTGGCCGATGCGGTAGCGCTCCTGGTAGCCCCAGGCGGACTCGTCGATCTCACTCGTGATGAACTGGATCGCGTTGACCGAGCCGCCGAGCGCGTCGACCTTGGCGATCAGCTCGTTCGCGCGAGCTTCGATCTCGTCGGTGAGCGACTCCACGAAGTAGGAGCCGGCGAATGGGTCCACGGTGTCGGCCGCGCCGGACTCATACGCCAGGATCTGCTGCGTACGCAAAGCCGTCTTTGCCGCCCGCTCGGTCGGCAGTGCAAGCGCCTCGTCGAAACCGTTGGTGTGCAGCGACTGCGTTCCCCCGCACACAGCCGCAAAGCCCTGCAGCGCGACGCGCACGATGTTGTTCTCCGGTTGCTGCGCGGTCAGCGTGACGCCGCCCGTCTGCGTGTGGAAACGCAGCATCGTCGACTTCGGGTTCTTCGCGCCGAAGCGCTCGCGCATGATGTGCGCCCACATCCGTCGCGCCGCGCGGAACTTGGCGACCTCCTGAAACACGTTGTTGTGGCCGTTGAAGAAGAACGCCAAGCGCGGCGCGAAGTCGTCCACATCCAGGCCCTTCTCGATCGCCGCCTGCACGTACGCGATCCCCGACGACAACGTGAAGGCGACCTCCTGCACGGCCGAGCAGCCCTTCTCGCGGAAGTGGTAGCCGGAGATCGAGATCGTGTTCCACTTCGGCACGTTTTCCTGGCAGTACTGGAAGAGGTCGGTCGTCAGGCGCATCGTCGGTTGCGGCGGGTAGATGTAGTTGCCGCGCGCGATGTACTCCTTGAGCACGTCGTTCTGGGTCGTGCCGCGCAGCTTCTCGCTCGGCACGCCCTGCTCCTCGCCGACGAGGTCGTACAGCAGCAGCAGGCACGCCGCGGGCGCGTTGATCGTCATCGACGTCGAGACCTCGTCCAGCGGGATCCCGTCGAAGGCGGTGCGCATGTCGTCGATCGTGTCGATCGCCACGCCGGTGCGGCCGACCTCGCCGAGGCAGCGCGGATTGTCGGAGTCGAGGCCCAGCTGCGTCGGCAGGTCGAACGCCATCGACAGGCCAGTCGAGCCCTTGGAGAGCAGGTAGCGGTAGCGCTCGTTGGACTCCTTGGCCGAGGCATAGCCCGCGTACTGGCGCATCGTCCACGTCTGTTTGCGGTACATCTCGCGGTGTACGCCGCGCGTGTAGGGGAAGTCTCCGGGCGTCCCCAGGTCCAGCTCCGCCGGCAGGTCCTCCTCGGTGTAGAGCGCCTCGATCTCGATTCCCGAGTCGGTGAAGCGACGCGGATCTTCCGGCCCTACTATCGGGGCGACCGTCAGACGCTCCTCCTGCTCGCTCGAGTTGTGCTGGCTCATGGCTTGCATTGGATCATATGGATTGGGATGGGACGGAACTCGGCGCAGGGATGCTCGGGGAGCGTCTTTTTGGGAGACAAGATCCGCCGGACGGCCCGAATCGCGGCTCCTCTGGCCGGTCACGAGCGCCTGCTCGCGCCAAGCTGAGTGGGCCTGCAGCCTTATACTGGCGTGCGATGTCAACGTGCATGGTCACAGGCGGCGCTGGCTTCCTCGGTTCGCATCTCTGCGATGAGCTGCTCGCCCGCGGAAACCGTGTGATCTGCGTCGACAACCTCGAGACCGGCTCGCTCGCGAACATCGAGCACATTCGCGATCCCGAGAACTTCCGCAATGTCAATGTGGACATCATCGAGCCCTACGAGATCGACGAGCCTGTCGACTTCGTCTACCACCTGGCATCGCCCGCCTCCCCGATCGATTATCTGCGTCTACCGCTGCACACGCTGAAGGTCGGCTCCTACGGCACGCATCACACACTCGGCCTGGCCAAGGCCAAGCGGGCTCGCTTCCTGATTGCCTCCACCAGCGAGGTGTACGGCGATCCCCAGGAACATCCACAAGCGGAGACCTATTGGGGACACGTCAACCCGATCGGGCCGCGCGGCGTCTACGACGAGGCCAAGCGCTATGCCGAGGCGCTGACGATGGCCTACCACCGTCAGCAAGGGGTGGACACGGCGATCGTGCGCATCTTCAACACCTACGGCGCGCGCATGCGCCCGCACGACGGTCGCGCGATCCCCACCTTCTTGCGCCAGGCTTTGGCCAATCGTCCCCTCACCGTCTTTGGTAACGGCTCACAGACGCGCTCCTTCTGCTTCGTCAGCGACCTGATCCGCGGGCTGATCGCGTTGGCCGAGTCCGGCTACCACAATCCCGTGAACATCGGCAACCCCGACGAGTACACATTGCTCGAACTGGCCGAGGCGGTCAAGGAGATCACAGGGGCCGACTCGGAAATCCTGTTCGAGGCGCTTCCCGTCGACGACCCCAAGCAGCGCAAGCCGGACATCGCGCTCGCACGCGAGCTGCTCGGCTGGGCGCCCGAGGTCTCCCTCCGAGACGGGCTCAGGCGCACGATCGACACGTCCGGCGTAGAGCAGCTAGTTGGGTGAGCGACGCCTGCCAACGGTTTCTGAGCACTTGACTGCTCCCCAAACACGTCCGCGCCTTGGCGTGCACGTGTGCTCCTCATCGGTTTCTGAGCGCCCCACAGCGCCCCAAGCGCACGCGCACCCTGGCGCGCACGTGTTCTCCCAAACGGTTTCTGACCGCTACATACGGGAAACTCAACTGTTGTGAAGTCCGAGATGGGAGTTCGTTCTCCGGACGCGCCGCGCACCAGCCGTCCCGCAAGGACGCCGTTGCCTGCTCGCGCGGGCGCGACCGGCAGCCCCTCTGTTGAGGAGATTCCGCCACCGCGTACCGACCGCGATGTGCGTAGCAAGCGCCCGCCCGCGCTCTCGTTCCTGCTGCGCATGGACACGATGCGCCGCGGTCTACGAGTCCTCTCGCTGCTTTTGCTCGATCTGTTCGGCGTGTCGCTGGCGATCTTCACGGCGCTCGCGCTCAAGGAGGTGCTGCTCTCCAGTGTCGACGCGCACAGCGTCTACGAGGGCACGCGCTCGATCCTCGCGTTCGCCTACCTGTTGACCGCGCTGCTGTTCGCCCGCTCCGGCCTGTACGCCGAGCGCTCGCAACGTCCCGGCCTCTCGCGCATCGTGGGCTCGCTCTTCCAGGTCGCCTTCGTCGCGCTCGTCTTCGCGGTGGTGAGCGGCGAACACTTCTCCAGCTACTACATCTTCTACGGTTCGCTCGGCTTCGCGCTGTTCTACATCTCCTCACTGCGCTACCTCTACGAGCGCGCCACCGGCGCGATCCTGCACGCGGCCGGCTATCAGCGCCGGGCCGTGCTCGTCGGCACCGGCAAGCACATCCACGACGTCGCCCACGCGCTCGCCGACGCGCCGCACTCGCCGATCGAAGTCGTCGGCTTCGTCTCGCCCGAGCCGCTGCCTGCCAACGGCGTGCGCTGCCTGGGTACGCTCGACCACCTGCAGGCTGTGATCGCCTCCGAGCGCGTCGACGAGGTGATCATCGCCGACCCAGACTTTCCGCAGGAGCGGGCGGTGGAGTTGGTCGACCAGTGCCATCGCCGCGGCGTGCGCGTGCGGATCGCCCCCTCCACGATGGAGATACTGATCCATCGCGCCGAGTTCGTTCCGGGCCAGTCGGTGCCCCTGTTCGAGCTGGGACCGCCCGTGTTCGAGGGCATCGACTTCGCCCTGAAGCGCACCTTTGACCTCGTCGGCTCGATTTTCCTGCTCGTCCTGCTCAGTCCCCTGCTTGCCGCGATCACGCTTGCGGTGCGGGTCTCCTCGCGTGGACCGATCTTCTACCGCTCGATGCGTCCCGGCATCGGGCAGCTGCCGTTTGCCTGCTTGAAGTTTCGCACGATGTACTGCGACGCGCACGAGAGCCAGGGAGCGCTGGAGGAGCTCAACGAGGCCTCCGGGGCACTCTTCAAGATCAAGGACGACCCCCGCCTCACCCCCGTGGGGCGCTTCCTGCGGCGCTTCTCTCTGGACGAGCTACCGCAGCTCGTGAACGTGCTGCGCGGCGAGATGTCGCTGGTCGGCCCACGTCCGCTGCCCGAGCGCGACTTCGAATTGCTTGAGGACTGGCATCGCAAGCGCTACTTGGTGCTACCAGGCATCACAGGCCTGTGGCAAGTGTCGGGCCGCTCGGAACTCGACTTCGACGATCTCGTGCACCTCGACTTCATCTACCTGGAGCGCTGGTCCCTGGCGCTCGACCTGGCGATCCTGTTGAAGACGATCCCGGCTGTGATCATGCAGCGCGGGGCTTACTGAAAACGCGCTCGCCCGGCGATTGGGCGCGTTTGGCGCCTACTCCAGCTCCAACCCGGTCTGAGGCTCGGCCACGCCCCATCCCACCGGCCGCGACTCGTCCTCGGCAAAATTGATCGCCTGCTGGTAGACATGCCAAGTCGATCGCGCCGCGTCCTGCCAGGTCCACTGCGGAGGCGCCGGTGCAGGGCGGCGCGAGCGCTCGGCGCTTTCTATCAGCGAGCGTAGGTCGCCGCGCTCGACGAAGGCGGCGCGCTCGCCAAGGACCTCGCGCAACGCCGGCACTTCGCACGCGGCGACGGGTGTCCCGCATGCGAGCGCCTCGACTGCCGGCAGGCCGAAGCCCTCGTCCTCGGAGGCGAGCACCAGCGCGTGCGCACCGCTGTAGATGGCGGCCAGCTGCTCGTCGGAGACCTCGCCCGTCAGGATCACGCCCTGCAACTCGTGCGCCCAGGGCCGTGTCGGGCCGACGAGCACAAGCGGCAGCTCGCGTGGCGTGGCGGCAAGCTTGGCGACGTGCTTGCGCGGGTCGGGATGGCGCAGCGAGCCGACCCACAACAGATACTGCTCCGGTAGTGAGAAGCGCTCACGCACGCGAGCTATCTCCTCCTCCGAGCGCACGAACATGACCGGGTCCGGCGCCTCCGCGATCACGGCGATGCGCTCGCGCTCCAGGCCCAGACGTTGCACCGCGTCGCCCGCCACGGCCTCGGTCGGCACGATCACGCGCACCGCACGCTGCACCGCGAGCTGGCGCAAGCGCAGGCGCACGCCAGTGCGCAGGTGCTCGCTTGCTCGCTTGAGCGCCGAGAGGTCGTGCAGGGTCACGACCATCGGGCAGGGGCTGCGCAGGATCGCGCCCTCCATCCACGGCGAGTGAAATACCGCGGCGCGTCTTGGCCGATGGGTCTCGACGATCTCCACGCTCCCTGCGCTGGTCTCACGCAGCGCTCTCAGCAGCGAGCGCGTATAGCGCCCGACGCCGCGCACATCGGCTGCCGGCCGACTGTCGAAGGCAACCCTCATGACGTCGTTCGTCCTGGTCCGGGAGCTCAGACCAAGAGGCACCTTGACGTCTGTCGCACCCACGCGCACTGATTCAGAACATAGTCGGTCCGACCGCGATGTGTGTAGACCCGCAACGAATCGCCCACGCTGTTTCCGATGTTTGTGCCCTGCGCCGGCCGCCCCGCCCGGCGGTGCGCCCGGCCGTGCGCCGATATAACGACCGTTCCCGCCCGCGCTAGCCTTGCCACCCGATGCCCTCGCGCGCCTACAACGAAAGTCTGTGGGAGGGTGTCCCCGAGGGGCTCCCTCCGGCCGACGCGCACCTACGCGAAGCCTTCCTGCTCGACCACGTCGCGGCGGTCGGCGAGCGTACAGGGCGTATCCCGCGTGTACTGGACGTCGGTTGTGGCGAGGGTCACTTCGCTGCCGCGGTGCTGTGCGCGGGCGCAGAGGTGGTGGCAGTCGATGTCGCCGCCGAGCCGCTGCGTCGCGCCCGCTCGGCACATCCCGCGCTGGACTTGCGCTTGGTGGAGTCCGAAGCGTCGCTACCGCTCGAGGACACGAGCTTCGATGTCGTGTGGGCCGGCGAGACGATCGAGCACATCGCCGACACCGCGCAGTGGCTCTCCGAGTCGCGCCGCGTGCTGCGCTCGGGCGGACTGCTGCTGATCAGTACCCCGGCGCATGGCCCGCTGTCGCGATTGTGGATCGGCCTCAGCCGAGCTGCATTCCAGACGCGCTTCGATCCGCGCACCGACCACCTGCGCTTCTACACGCGTCAGTTGCTGGCCGAACTGCTGGCTGACTTCGGCTTTGACGATGTGGTTGTCAAGAGCGCGGGTGGGTTGCCGCTCGCACGCCGGGTCCTGCTGGCGAGCGCTCAGCGCAAGCGATTCTGATTGGCGTTGCGGACGATAATGCCCGTGCGGCTTGTCCGTAGCGCAACGCCTGCATGGCCTGTGAGACTTGTCCGGCTCTGTGCTGCGTTCGCCTGCATGGATGTCCGCAGCGCCTGCACGTAGGCGTTTTGCGCTGCAATCGACTCGGGGTTGAGATATACGGCGGCGCGTAGCTCCCCGACGGCCGCCCGGGGGTTGTCCTTCAGGTCGTATTCGCCCAAGGTCAGCCAAGTTTCCGGGTTCGACGGTTGCATCTGCACCGCCTTCTGCAATGTGGCTCGCGCAAGCGCGCTCTCGCCGATTGCATGCTCGACGGCCGAGAGCCTGAACAGCGCCACGGCGGAAAGCGAGTCGCGTTCGACCCCGGCCTGCGCCGCACGCAATGCCGCCTGCGGGTTTTGCCTGATCAGCGCGACCGCCTGTTCGGAGGCTTCGACGGAGCGTTGTGGCTGCCACTCCGTCCAGGCTGCGAGCAGCGCGCCGGCGACGATGGCGATCGCCACACCGATGCGCAGCGGCCCGAGTGTTCGCTCCCGGACGGGGACAGGCGCGGAAGGCCGGTGTGGGGGTGAGGCGTCCTGCGCGGGGAGGGCGACCGGCTCGCCCGAAAGGGGGACCGCGGTGCTTTCAGAGGACTGGTTTGACGCCAGGGCATCGAGCGGGAGCGCCGCCGCAGGTGAGCCCGCCGGCACGCCGAGCCTGCCGGCGGGCAACGGCCCACGTCCGGCCAGCCACCCGGCGCACATCAGCGCCACGAAGGCGTCGCCCGGCACGTACCAAGTCCAGTCGGCAAACGAGTGGACACCGAACACGATGACGATGCAGAGCATCGCAAGCATGCCGATCCGCTCCGGCGTGTAGGCGATCGGCTCCTTGCGCCAGGCGACGGACGGCGGCGAGCGTTTGGCGCGCCAGCGGCGATCGAGGAGATGCGTGGAGCGTCCGGCGGCGACCATCCAGGCGATCAGCAGTGCCAAGCTGATTGCCGAGCCGACGATGCCAAGGTCCGCAAGCGTCTGCACGACGTACCCGTGGGCTTGACGGACATCGAGGTTCTGGGTGCGGTAGCGCAATCGCGCCGTGCCATATCCGGCTGCTCCGGCTCCAAGCGCCGGGTGAGCTTCGAAGACCTCGAGTGCCTCCTTCCAGTAGCGCGCACGAACACTGCCCACCGCCGTCAAGCGGCCCGGCGTGTTTTTCGGCACCGTCGCGTTGGGGTTCGCAAGCGAGGAGAGGTCGTGGGAGATCGTGCCGGTGAGCCCACGTCTGCTTGCGGCCAGGCCGCCCGCCCCCGCCAGCAGCACAAGCACCAGCAAGGATGCCAGCGTGATCCCCGCGGCACGGCGGGCACCGGCGGATGGTGCGCGACGGTCGCCGAAGAAGCCGATCGCGATCCCAACAAGCGTCAGCACGAGGAGCATCGCGCCGATCAGCACACCGAGCTGGTGGCCGGCGCTGGTGCGGGCCACCAGCGATATCCCTTCGCTGGAGAGCGCGTGCCTGGAGAAATCCCAGCCGACGACCGGGGCGGCGCAGGCGCCACCGACGAGCAGCACTCGCGCTGCGCGCAGACGCAGCGGCACGATGCACATCCAGGCAATCGCGCCGACGACCAGCGCCACCAGAGCGCCGCGCGAGTAGGCGAGCATCAATGTGACGATCATCAGGCCCATCGCGGGGTACGCCATGGCGGTTAAAAGCGCGTGCCCGGCGCGCCGTGCCCCTAGCCACAGGCAACCGATTGCGCCCATAGCCGCGGTCAGGCCGATCGCGTTCCAATAGCCATAGGGTTCCTGCAGGCGTGCGTAGAAGCTCGCTTCGCGGCTGACGGCCAACTCGTTTGGCAGCACCTTCGTGAGCAGCGCGTAAGCGCACACCACGACGGCCGCGAGCACGATCCCGCCCAACAGCGCACGCCAACCGGCGGGCACCAACCATGCGAGCGCGACGGCGGTCGCGAACACACCGCTGTAGGCCAACATCCTGCCCGCGTCCTGCCAGCTGGTGTCCGGCGCCACCGACCATACGACCGACAGGCCGGTGAGCGCCGTGAAGGCCAGCAGTAGGCCGATCGACCACAGACCGTAGAGGCGGATGCCGGCCGGAGCCAACGCGATCACGACCGCGACAAGCGCCCCGGCGATCAGCGTGAAGACCAGCTCGATCGTCGTCATCGGCGCGAGGTTCAGCCCGCCGCCGGCTAGGAACGTGGCGAAGCAGAGCAGGCCGGCGACGGCAAGTGTTGCCAGGGTCGTCGTCCCCGGCATCTGCGGTCGGTCTCTCGCGAGTACAGGCTCTCGCAAGGGCTCGAGTGGGATCTCCACCGTCCGGTGCTCAGCTGTCACGGCGTGAGCGGACACGCTTGCGCACCTCCACGATTGCAAGTACGACTGCGCCTGCGGCCATGAAGGCGAGCACGGCGAGGAGCGAGTGGGGCAACGTGTTCACGGCCGAGGCGATATCGGCGTGCACGATCCCGGGGCGCACCGGTTCGCTACCAACCTGCACTGGTGTCGAGCCGTTGCGGTGCGCGCTCTGCACGGCATGTTGCTCGGCAGGAGTAAGTGGCACGGCAACGTTTGCGGAGGGAGTGCCTATCGTGGCGCCGGCCCCACCGCCAGCCGCCGCTTCCTCGGCCTTGCGGATCAGGCTTTCGCATTCTCCATACTCGATCCCCGTGGTTGTCATCTGTTTGAGCGCTTCGCGATACGCCTTCTGGCTGTAGCCGCTGAAGGGTTCGTTGTGGCCACACTTTTCGAGGATCGTCTGCGCTTGGTTCGCGGTGGCAACGGATGCGAAGCCGAGCATGGCGAGCGCTACGAGCGCCAGCGCAAAGCCCCTCCACAATTTGACCCGCAGCCCTTCCAAGAAGCGCAACGCTACCTCACCGTCCCCCCGACAGGCCGAGCTCGGCGAGTGCATCCGAGAAGCCGCGTGCCCAGGCGTCGTACGTGTAGGAGCTCACATCCGCACGTCCGGCGGCCCCCATGCGCGCGCGCAGCGCCGGATCGCCGGCGAGCTCTCTGAGCGCGGCGGCCAGCGCCACGGGCTCGCCGGCGGGCACCACGAGACCGTTGCGGCCATCTTGAACGAGCCCCCCGGCGGCGGCCCCGACGGCGTCGCTTGCGATCACTGGAAGTCCACGGTTCATGGCCTCGTTCACCACCAGCCCCCAAGGCTCGCGGAAAGTGCGCGTCGGAATCGACGGCACCACCAGAACATCGGCGGCGGCGTAGAAGTTGCGCAATTGCTTCCGGGGCACTGGCTCCAGGCCCACCACCGCGCCGCCGGCCGGGACCCAAGGGGGGGTGGATCCCGCACCGACGAGGACGAGCGCGGCGGTTGGTGCCTGTAGGCCCGACGTACTCCAAGCCTCCACGAGCACCCCCAGTCCCTTTTCCCGCGTAGGCCGTCCGGCAAACAAAAATATCGTCCCGATATCTGTCGGCCATCCAGAATTATTCGGCAGAGTCACATCGGGTGAGCTCCAGAATTCGTTGTCCACCGACTGCGGCGCGACGTGTACGCGTTTGGCGCCATGCGAGCGCACATAGGTGCTGACGTGTGGGCCATAGGTGACGACGGCGTCGGCGCTGCGGTAGAGGCGCTGTAGCGCCGGATAGCTGAGCGCGTGCGCGGCGCTGCGTGGGTGCGCCCACAGCGACGCCCAAAGGATCAGCGGCACGTGCGCCCGTCTCGCCCCAGCCCAACTCGACAGCGGTGCAATACGCCCACCGGTCGGGCACACCACGGCGCGGTAGCGGCCGCTGGCGGCAAGCGCGTACAGCTCGTGCTCGCGAACATGGCGGTGCGGGAACGGGACATCATCGACCGTCGATCCACCACCGTGCTTGAGGCGTCCTCCGAACAGCGCGAACTCGACGTTCTCGCTTTGGTGCAGGCGCTCGAACGCGCCGACGCGGTAGGCCGGCGCGTGGCCGGTGACGAACAGGACAGGCTTCATCGGCAAGCGGTTGACAGTGCCAGTGGTGCCAGTGGCGATCGGCACGCGGAGTGAGGCTTCGTCAGCTGTCGGTCGATAGCGCCGATGGCGGTGGCTGAGACGCTCGACATCATCGGCTAGTGCCCCCATGTGAGGGTGGGAGAGACGCTCAACGCGTGCTCGTAGGCGGCAACGGTCTGCTTGCCGCAGCGCTCCCAGCTGAAGTTGGCGGCAACGGTCTCGCGCGCGCGAATGCCGGCCTCGCGTAGTCGCTGCGGGTCGGACAGCAACTCGTCGATGCGTTGTGTAAGCCGCTCGATGTCACCGGGCGGGACGAGCATGAAGCCGTCTCCGGCAGCCGCGATCTCCTCTGGCCCGGGCTCGCCACGACAGCCGATCGCCGGCAAGCCGCCGGCCATCGCCTCGATGTAGGCGACGCCGAATGCCTCCTCGGTGGATGGCATCGCGAACAACGTGCAGCGACGTACCTGCTCGATTGCCTCCGCCGGCGCAAGCTGCCCGCGAAACTCGACGCGCTCGGAGACCTCGAGTCGCGAGGCAAGGCCTTCCAGGGTGACGCGCTCAGGACCGTCGCCGATGATCACATAGCGCAAGCTGGGATGACGCTTGGCAAGCACGGCCAGTGCGCGCATCACGTCAGCGTGACGCTTGCGGGCGACGAGGTGGCCGACCGTGACCAGCGACGGGCTCAGGTCACGGCGGACGGCAGCTCCTCGCGGCCGGGGTGATGCCAAATCGGCTCCAAGGTGGACGACGCGCACGTCTCCGGCACCGTAGGAGCGGCTGAGCTCGGCGATGCCACGGCTGTTGGCCAATACCGTCGTGGCCGCTTCGAGAGTGCGGCCCACGGCCGCGCTGCCGGCGTCACTGCGCGGCGCTGTGTAGAGCACGTCGCCGCCGTGGACCGACACGATCATGGGTACCTTGAGGCGCGTGCGCCGCACCGCGTCCCCCGCCGGTACGGCGTTGTGAGCGTGTACGAGATCGAAAGCAAACGAGCGGCGCAGCCGGCGCAGCGCGAGGCCGAGCGCTGGCGCTGCCCAAGCGCCCCAGCCTGGGTAGGAGCTCGAGCGCGGTGGAGACGCGTAGCGCGCATAGGTCACGTCCAGATCGTCGTGAACCTGATGTTTGGGCTCTCGGGCAAGTGTGCGTAGAGCCCGTGCCGCGCCACCGGGTCCGTCCGACAGCGACGCGCGCGGGGGAACAAGCCGGTGGAGCACGAGCACGCGAACTTCAGCTCCAGCGTCGCGAGCTGCCAGTGCCTGGCGATGAGCCCAAACACCCAACACGGGATCCCCTTGGCGTGGGTAGAACTCCGAGACGACGAGGACCTTCATGGTTCCTTCGCGGTGGAGTTGGGGGGGAGGGGCGGTGGTTCTCTGCGCGCCGTGTGGGAGGGCGCGGAGGGGTTCTGGAGGAGGGACGTTTTTCTCCATCTGGCCTGCGGTGTGGTGGAGTAGAGAGGGTTGTTCACAGGCGTCGGTGCGTGACCAGGGTTTGCTGGGCTTCGCTCGCGCTCAGGTACGGTCGGTTCGCAAGGAAGTTGCGTGCCTCCGCGAGCGCCTGCTCGCGCGAGTACGAGCTCGCGGCAGGCGCGGCGCGGTGGCGAATCGGGACCGCGTCGAGCACGCCGCAGCGCCAGCCGTGCTCCTGCGCCAGCGCCGCCCAGTGCATGTCTAGTCCCCAACCCATGCGTAGATCGGGGAACGGCAGCAGTGTGGAGAACGTGGAGCGAGCAAAAGCAGTCACGGGCCCGATCTCCACGAAGCACGTCTCGCGCACCAGACTGCGGCGCTGACGGCGAGTCACCTGCCAGGCGGCGTGCGAAGCGCGGCGGTGGGCGGGCTGTGCGAGATCGAGCTCGAAGCGCTCGGCAAGCAACAGGAAGCGGTTGAGGAATCCGTGTGGAAGCACGATGTCGTCGTCGAGGACGAACAGCCAGTCGTGCGCGTCGGCGGGATGGGAGTCGAGCAGCAGGTTGAGATTCTCGAACTTGCCGCGATCGGCGGGCGAGCCGACGCAGAGCTCGACGTGGTGACGGGAGCGCGCCAGCTCCCGACGGATGCGCTCCACCAACACGCTGTGCTCGGGGCGCGCCACACAGAGCGCGAGCACGCGCCGCGGGGACGGGTCCGCGAGCGAGGCAATGTCCAGGCGCCGCCGCCGACCAGAAACGATCTCGAGCGCATCGTCGGCGACGTCGAGCGCTGCGCGGCGCACGCTGTCGAGGCCGCCCACGGTACCGCTCTCACCCGAGACGAAAACGTCGGCAGCTCGCGCGCTGAAAGGAGATTCCTTCCGGGAGGCGGTCTGGGCGGGGGCTGAATTGGCGGTGGTGGCGTGGTTTCTCTGCTCGCGCATCGCTTCGCGCATGCGCCCCGCACTGTGGCCCACCATCGTCAGACCTGCGGGGCAGTGGTAGCGCACGACGTGTCCCAAGCAACCCGCGAGCGTGACGAACTCGCGCCCGAGCGATGGCGCGACACCGCGCCAGGCATCGAAGCGCCGGGCTGCCTTGCCCCGCGCGAAGGCAGCTCGGCACAACGACCGCAGACGCGCGTCGGCGGGACTGCGTCGGTGGTGGAGCGCGGCGTGCGCCACATATAGAACGTCGGCGTCGGTGCTGCCGGCGGCTTGCTCGTCGCCGCCCCCAGAACGGGCGCGGGAGGTCGGCTCGGCACGCAGCCGTTCCTGCCACTCCTGCTCGTCGCCGCCGTGCTCGAGCGACACGTCAAACGGACCGACGCGCTCCAGTGCGATGCGACGGATCGCCATGTTGGCTCCCCAGGCGAAGGGCGTGGGGGTGTCGTCGGGACCGAGGTCCAGCGCGGTGATGGGCGGCTCCTCGCGTCCGCAACTGTGCGGAGGCGAACCTTCCAGTCGCGGCAGGATCGGGCCGGTGAAGACCTCTCGCTCGGGGTGCTCGCCAGCGGCTGCGAGCAGTGCGTCGAGCCACCCCTCTCCGACCTCCACGTCGTCGTCCACGAACACGACCAACTCGCCTGTCGAGCGCTCGACCCCGGTGTTGCGTGCCACGTTGAGGCCGAGCGGCTGGGAGTGCGGCTCGTAGCGAGCGCCGAAGCGCTCGGTCAGCGCGCGAGCTTCCTCGGAGGATCCGGCGTCGTCCACGACGATCAGCTCGGCTCCGGCCTGCCTCGCCTGAGCCGCGATCGAGCTCAGCGCGACCCTGAGGTAGTCCAGACGCGCACGCGTGGGAACGACGATCGAAGCCGAGGGTGGGTTGAAATCGGAGGCAATGATCCGAACAGTCTAGGTTTGGGCAGGCGATGGTTCTCTTCCTGCACAATCGCTATCGCACGACAGGCGGCGAGGAGCGCGTGGTGGACGACCTGTTGGCGCTCGTTCGCGAGCATCTGGGCGAGCCCGCGGAGCTGCTCCAGCGCGACTCCGCCGCGCTGGGCAAGCTGGGCGCAGCGACAGGTCTGTTGCGCGGCGGTATGGCGCCACGCGAGGTCGCCAAGGCAGTGCGTCTGACCGGCGCTCGGGTCGTACACGCCCACAATCTCAACCCGCTGTTCGGCTGGCGCGCATTGGCGGCCGCTCGCGAGGAGGGCGCGCGCGTGGTGGTGCATCTGCACCAATACCGGCTCGTGTGCGCCACGGGCGTGTGCTTCACCGGCGGGCAGGAGTGTACGCGCTGCCACGGCCGCAACACGTTGCCGGGGATGATGCGCAATTGTCGCGGCGGCCGCGCCGAGGCATTGGCGTATGGGGCCTCGCTGGCGCTGTGGCAGCAGCGCTTCGTGGAGCAGGCGGACGCGTTCATCGTGCCGAGCGAGTTCGCACGCGAGCGCCTGCGCGAGCTGGGAGCGCCGCTCGACTGGGAGCGCGTGCACGTGCTCCCGCCGCCGGTGGAATTGTTGGAGGAGGTCGCTGAGACGAGGTCGGGCAGCTATGCGCTGATCGTGTCGCGACTTGCCCCGGAGAAGGGAGTCGATGTGGCGATCGAGGCGTGCCAGATGGCGGGCGTCCCGCTGGTGGTGGCGGGGGATGGTCCAGAGCGGGGGAAGCTGGAAGCGCAGGCCGGGCATACAGATTTGCGCTTCGCCGGACACGTGGACGACGCGGAGCTGGATCGCCTGCGTAAGGGCACTGCACTTGCGATCGTCCCCTCCCGCTCGGCCGAGACGTTCGGGATGGCGGCAGCCGAGGCGATGGCGGCAGGCGTGCCGGTGGTCGCGAGCTGCGTCGGAGCGTTGCCGGAGCTCGTCGAGCCGGGGGGTCTCGTCGACCCCGGCGACGTCACAGCGCTCGCCGAGGCGATCGGGCGCCGCTGGCGGGACATGGCCGCGGCAGAGCGCGGGCGAGCGCGCGTGCGGGAGCTATGTGCGCCGTCCGCTGTGGCTGCGGGTCTGGCGGCCGTATACGGGATGGATGGAGCCGGTCGTCAAGCGTAGGCACTAGGCTCCGGCGCGGTGGAGGCATCGTCGGCAATCGATCTCGGGCGTGAACGCTCGGCTTTGGAGATCCTGCGCACGGCGCTGGTCATGTACCGGCGCTACCCACTGCTGTTCGCCACTTTGGCCGTAGGCGTGATCGCGCCATACGAGCTGGCACGACTCGCTGTCACCGGGGTGGGCCCGCTGGGTAGCGGGAAGTCAGGGGATGAGGGAACGCTGCTGCTGTTCGAGTTGATCTATTACGTGCTGGTGGGCCCGCTGATCTCGGCGCTGCACGTGCATGCCGTAATCGAGATCGGCGAGGGCCGCAGACCGAGGATCGGCCCTGTAGCGCTGCGTGGTCTAGGAGTGCTGGCGGTCGTTGTCGCCGCTGAGATCGTCGCCGGGGTCCTGATCGGTCTCGGCTTCATCGCCCTGATCGTCCCGGGAATCGTCCTGAGCCTGCGCTGGTCGGTGGTCGCCCAGACGGCGGCCGTGGACCACGAAGGTTGGATGCCGGCGCTGCGTCGCAGCGCTCAGCTCACGGCGGGTCACTACTGGCATATCTTCCGAGTGCTGTTGGCGATCGGATTTCTTACGTTCGTGGTCGCCGCGCTCGTGGGCGCGCTCGCGGGTGGCGGCAACAGCACGAGCATTGTCTCGGCTCTGGTCGGGATCGCCGTGTACACGCTCGTCGCCTCCTTCGGGGCGCTCACCCTGGCGGTCCTCTACTTCGACCTGCGCGCCCGCGAGGCGGGGCCACGACTCGATCCGCTCGCCGGATACGCAGACCCGCCGGTTCCGCCGTCGACCCCGGAGTGACCGCGTAGGCGTGAGCCGCAACGCGCGAGACCGTAAGCTCCCGGCGTGGACACACACCCAAGACGTGCGCTGATCACCGGTATCAGCGGTCAGGACGGCTCGTTCCTGGCGGAGCTGCTGCTGGGCAAGGCCTACGAAGTGACCGGTTTCGTCCACGGCGACCCGCAGGAGCGCTCGCTCGGCTGCTCCGAGCATCTGCGCGAGCGTCTGACCTTGCTGGGCGGCGATCTGCTGGAACCTGTGTCGTTGCGGTCGGCGATCGAACAGGCTCAGCCGCACGAGCTCTACCACCTGGCCTCGCCGTCGTTCATCCCTGCCTCCTGGGAAAGGCCGGCGGACACGATGCGCGCGATCGTCGGCTCGACCGCGGTCCTACTCGAGGCTGTGCGCGACAGCGACCCGCGGGCGCGTGTCTGGGTGGCGGCCTCCGGTGCGATCTTCGGCGACGTGCGCCACAGCCCTCAAGACGAGAGCACGCCTTGCAAGCCGACCTCGCCGTACGCGATCGGCAAGCTTGCCTCACACCAGTTGGTGGGAGCGATGCGTGCGCACGACGGTCTGTATGCGTGTTCGGGGATCGTCTTCAACCACGAGTCCGAGCGGCGGCCGCCGCGCTTCGTGACACGCGCCGTGACACGCGCCGCAGCGCAGATCAAGTTGGGGCTGGCCGAGGAGGTGAGGCTTGGGGAGCTGGGCGCCGTGCGCGACTGGTCCTTTGCCGGAGACGTGATGTACGGGGCCTGGTTGATGCTGCAGCAGGAGCAGCCCGAGGACTACGTACTTGCCAGCGGAGTGGGCCACACGGTGGCGGAGCTCACTGAGACGGCGTTCGCCTACGTGGGCCTGGAGGCAGAGCGCTACGTGCGCGTGGACCCGAAGCTCGTGCGCCCCCCCGAGCGCACTGCGAGCGTGGGGGATCCGAGCAAGGCGCGCGAGCGGCTCGGCTGGCAGCCGCGGCTCAGCTTCAAGCAGCTGGTGGAGCGCATGGTCGACGCCGACCTGCGCGAGCTGCAAGCCGTCGCTGGCCACGTGTAGAGGATTTCCGCGGCAGCGCCGATCGTCGCCGTCCAGGGCCGACCATCGGGGTCGGCGCTTAGGGGGCTCACGGAATCGTGAGCCCCTAGACTGCCGGGCAGATGACGACCGTCGGCATAATCGGGCTCGGCTATGTCGGGCTGCCGCTCGCGGTGGCCTTCGCCGAGCAGGGGTCCGACGTAGTCGCGGTCGACCTCGATCCGCGCAAGGTCGAGGCGATCGCAGCGGGACGCTCATATATCGGCGATATCCCCTCCGAGCGTCTGGTGGCGGCGCTCGGGCGGATCTCCGCGTCGGGCAGCTACGAGGAGCTGGCGCGAGCGCAGGCGGTGCTTGTATGTGTGCCCACGCCGCTGAGCGTCAATCGCGAGCCGGATCTCGGCCCCTTGGTGGAGAGCATGCGCGAGCTGGCGCGCGTACTGAAGGCGGGTCAACTGGTCGTGCTCGAGTCGACCACATATCCCGGGACCACGCGCGAGCGCGTGGCGCCGCTACTGGAAGAGTCCGGGCTGACGGCCGGCAAGGACTTCCACTTGGCCTTCTCCCCCGAGCGCGTGGATCCCGGCCGGACCGATTTCACGTTGCGCACGACGCCCAAGGTGCTGGGCGGTCTGACGCCGGCATGCGCTGACCGCGCGCAGGCGCTGTACGAGCTGGTGTGCGACGAGGTCGTACGCGTGTCGAGTCCCGAGGCGGCCGAGCTGACGAAGCTGCTGGAGAACATCTTCCGTTCGGTCAACATCGCGCTCGTGAACGAGTTGGCGATGCTCACCGACCGCATGGGGATCGACATCTGGGAGGTGGTGGAGGCCGCGGCCAGCAAGCCCTACGGCTTCATGCGCTTCGAGCCGGGACCGGGAATGGGTGGCCACTGCCTGCCGGTGGACCCCTTCTATTTGAGCTGGCGCGCACGCGAGTTCGACATGAGCACCGAGTTCATCGAGCTTGCGGGCAAGGTCAACCAGCAGATGCCCTATCACTGCGCGGCGTTGGTGCAGCGCGCCCTCAACGACGCGGGCCTGGCGGTCAAGGGCGCGAGCATCGCGGTGTTCGGCGTCAGTTACAAGTCGGGCGTCGGCGACGTGCGCGAGTCGCCGGCTCTGAAGATCTTGGAGCTGTTGCGCGAGCTCGGCGCCGAGCTCTGCTACCACGACGCCTACGTGCCGGACATCCCCGAGCTGGCGCTCACGAACGTCTCGGTCGAGGGGGCGCTGGACGGCGCCGACCTCGCGCTGATCGTGACCGCGCATCCGGGTGTGGACTACGAGCTGCTCGTCCAGCGCGCGCCGATCGTGGTAGACCTTCGCGGCGTGACACGTACAAGCCAGGCAAGCAACGTGGTGCGGCTGTGAGCGAGGTTGGCCATCTCGGGCTGAGGCACAGGCGAATCGAGGTGGTCCGATGAACGACCGCGCCCCCGGCCTCGTGCTTGGCGAGGACGTAAAGATCGGCGAGGGCGTCAGCTTTGGCGCGCACGTCGTCGTGCACGACGGCACGATCATCGGCGACGGCTGCTTGATCGAGGATCACGCGGTGCTCGGCAAGCGCCCGCGCCTGGCGCGCGGATCCTCCGCGCAGGGTGAGGTGGGGACCTTGGAGATCGGCGCACGCGTGACGGTCTGCTCCGGCGCCGTGGTGTTTGCCGGCGCGAGCGTGGGCGACGAAGCGATCCTCGGTGATCAGTCCTTCGTACGCGAGCGCACCCGTATCGGCAAAGGCTCGGTGATCGGACGCGGCAGCGTGGTGGACAACGACGTTGTCGTAGGCGACCGTGTGAAAGTGCAGACGAGCGTTTATCTGACGGCTTTCACGACGATCGAGGATGACGTTTTCGTCGGTCCTGGAGCGACCACGACCAACGACGACACGATGGCCCGCCACGGCGACGAGACGCCGCTGCGCGGCGCGACGCTGCGACGCGCTTGTCGCGTCGGTGGCGGCACGGTGCTCACACCTGGCGTCGAGATCGGCGAGGAGGCGTTCATCGCCGCCGGTGCCGTCGTCACACGCGACGTGCCGGCCCGTGCAGTGGCGATGGGCGTGCCCGCACGCGTGGTGCGCGAAGTGGGCGAAGAGGACCTGCTCGAGCGCTGGCGCTAAGAACGTGTTTCAAAATAGGCGGTGCGTCCCAGGTGTTCATGGGCCAAGCTGGTCGTCGCGGGGCGTCGCAGCGCGTACTGGTGGTACGCGCAAGACGTCACGTGGCGATCCGGCGCCGCGTCCAGGGACGCCTGGGACGTGCCGATCTTTTTGAAACACGTTCTAAGTAGCGTCCTAGAGGATTCCGATCCGGTTGAGCGGCCAGTAGGTGACGATCGCCTGTCCGATGATCCAGCCCGTCGGAACCGGACCCCAGAAACGGCTGTCGTCGGATTCGCCGCGGTTGTCGCCCATCATGAACCAGTGACCCGGCGGGATCTTGATCGGGGTGGGGAAGTCGCACTCGGAGTTTTCTTCGCAAGGGGCGATGTAGGAATCTTTCTCTGCCACGAATTGGCTGCTGCCGGCGACCTTACGAAAGACGTGACCGCCCTTGACGTAGATTTCGTCTCCGGGCCCCGCGACCAGGCGCTTGATGAAGTTGACGCTTGCCTCCCGTGGCTCGGGCGTCGCACAGGCCGCGCCGCCGGGCGTGACCACGTGGGGGACCGGCCCGCACATCTGTTCTTCGGCGTCCGCTGGAGGGTGAAACACATAGATCCCGCCGACATGCGGTTCGCTGAAGTCCATCGCGACGCGGTTGACCAGCACGCGCTGGCCGACGATCAACGTCGGTTCCATCGAGCTGCTGGGAATCCGGTAAGGCTTGACCACGAACGCCTGGATCAGCAGCGCAAGACCCACCGCCACCGCGATGACCAGCACAAGCTCGACAAGCGAGTTCGCACGCGATTTCGGTTTCTCGACATCGGTGGTCACAGTGGCCATTGTCGTGGTCTGCGCTCCTCTGTGCGCTAGCCGGCCGCACCCACGGCGGCCACGACCTGCTCGACCTGCTCGCCTGAGAGCACGGGGCTGACCGGGATCGCCAGATGCGTTCGCGCCGCCTCGTCAGTGCCAGGCAGCTTCAGGCCCTCTCCCCATGCCTGCATCGCCGGCTGCTCGTGGACTGGAGTGCGGTAGTAGGCGCGGCAACCAATGCCGGCCTCGGTGAGCGCGGTTGCGAGACGGTCGGCTTCGTGGTGGCGCACGACATACAGGTGCCAGGCGGGGGCGGAGCCAAGCGTCGGGCGTGGCAGCGTCACGAGCTCGCCGAGCCCAGCTTGCGCGTAGTGCTCGGCGGCACGACGACGCCCGTCCGACCAGGCGTCGAGGTGGGGAAGCTGTACGCGCAGGATCGCCGCTTGCAACTCGTCCAACCGTGAGTTGTAGCCGAGCAGCTCGTAGGAGACCTTGTCGCGCGAGCCGTGAAAGCGCAGCACACGCGCTTCGTCTGCGAGCTCTGCGTCGTTGGTGACGATCATGCCACCGTCGCCGAAGCAGCCCAGGTTCTTGGAGGGGAAGAACGAGAACGTGGCCGCCCTGCCGAGCGCGCCGGGACGGGCACGGGTGGTGGGGTGGCTGTGGGCAGAGCGACTGCTTGCGGCGTGAGCGCTCGTGGGGTGGCTGTGCGCGGATTGTCCGCTCACGGAGGCGCCGTTCATGGCATGCGTGCGATGGTCGTGTGTCACCGCCGAGCCGGCGGCTTGCGCGGCATCCTCGAGCACCGGCACGCCGAGCGCTTCGATCTCAGCGACTGGCGCCAGGTTGCCGAACAGGTGCACCGCGATCACGGCCTTCGTGTGCGGGGTGAGCGCTTCGGCGACTGTTTCCGCATTGATGCAGAACGTCTGCGGGTCCACGTCGCAGAACACAGGCGTCGCGCCTGTGGGCGCGATCGCCTCGACCGAGGCGTAGAAGGTGAACGAGGGCACCAGCACCTCGTCGTCTGCTCCGACCCCCATCGCGCGCAGGGCGATCGTGATCGCCTCGGTGCCGTTGGCCACGCCTACCGCGTGGCCCGCGCCGCAGTAAGCGGCGAACTCCTGCTCGAAGGCCTGCACTTCCGGGCCGAGGATGTAGCGCTCTGAGTCGAGCACGCGCACGACAGCCTCGCGCAACTCCTCGCGTAGCGGCTCCAGCACTGTCGAAGTGTCGAACAGGGGGACGCTCACGGCAGTCCCGACGATCTCCGGCTTGGCTGCGATCGTGCTGGCGCTCTCACCCTGAGACCGACGCTCAGCTGCCGAGCAGCTCTAGGTCGGAGCGCGTCATGAGGCGGATCAGCTGCTCGAAGGTCGTCTGCGGCTTCCAGCCGAGATCGCGCTCGGCCTTGGCGGGCGTACCGATCAGATGATCGACCTCGGCGGGGCGCACGAACGCTGGGTCGATCGTGACGTACTGCTCGAAGTCGCCAAGACCCGCCTCGTCGAAGGCGACCTCGCAGCACTCGCGCACCGAGTGCGACTCTCCCGTGGCGATTACGTAGTCCTCTGGCTGATCGCGCTGCAGCATCAGCCACATCGCCTCGACGTAATCCTTGGCATAGCCCCAGTCGCGCTCGGCGTCGAGGTTGCCAAGACGGATCTCCTTGGCCAGGCCGTGCTTGATCGCGGCGGCATGCCAGGTGATCTTGCGCGTGACGAACTCCAGGCCGCGGCGCGGGCTCTCGTGGTTGAAGAGGATTCCCGAGGTCGCGTGCAGGTCGTAGGACTCGCGGTAGTTGACCGTGATGAAGTGGCCGTAGGCCTTGGCCACGCCGTAGGGCGAGCGTGGGTAGAAGGGCGTCGTCTCGGTTTGCGGTATCTCCAAGACCTTGCCGAACATCTCGCTGGAGGAGGCCTGGTAGAAGCGCGCCTCTGGGCACACTTCGCGCATCGCCTCGAGCATGCGCGTCACGCCGGTACCGGTGAACTCGGCGGTGAGCGTCGGCTGGATCCACGACACGGCGACGAAGGACATCGCGGCGAGGTTGTAGATCTCAGCCGGTTTGGCGGCGCGCATCGCGTCGACGAGCGAACGCTGGTCGAGCAGATCGCCCTGGTGCAGGGTGATCCGATCGCGGATGTGCTCGATGCGGTCGAACTTCTCGGTAGAGGCGCGACGCACCATCCCGTGCACGTCGTAGCCGTGCTCCAGCAGGAGCTCGGCGAGGTAAGACCCGTCCTGGCCGGTGATCCCGGTGACGAGCGCGGAGCGTTTGTTGTTCATGGCCGAGGGGATGGGCGGGACTCTATATATCGCAGCCACTGAACGGTCGAGGCGATGCCCTGCTCGACGCCGATTTGCGCCTCCCAGCCGAGCAGCTGCTTGGCCTTCTCGACCGACGGCCAGCGCCTGGGAACGTCGACCTCGAACGTGGGCAGGTGCTTCAGCTTGAACTTCTTCGGGTCCTCGCCGCAGGCCTCCCAGATGATGCGCGCCGTCTCGGCGACGGTCAGCTCGTGCGAGGCGGAGATGTTGAAGTCCTCGTTCAAGCCGGCGGGAGCTGACATCGCCGTCACGACGCCGTCGGCGATGTCATCGATGTGCGTGAGTGTGCGCGTCTGCTCGCCCGAGCCGAAGATCTCCAGTGGGGCTTGGCCGGAGAGGACCTTCTTGATCAGGTCGGGCACCATGTGTGCGATGCCTGGCTCGTCCTCTGGCATCTCGCCGGGGCCGTAGGCGTTGAAGGGACGGCAGATCGTGAAGGGCAGCCCGTGCTCGGCGTGGGCCGCGCGTGCGTACACCTCGCCCGTGAGCTTCGAGAAGCCGTAGGCGGACTGTGGCGTGGGGCAGTCGGGCAGGTGCGCCTCGGTCGTCGGAAACTCGGTTGCGCGCTCGAACACCATCGAGGAGGACACATAGGTGAAGCGTTCGACTTCGTGGTCCAAGGCGGCGCGGTAGACGGCGTTGTAGAGGCCGTTGTTGACCTCGGTGAGGGTATGCGGAAGCTTGTGGAAGTTGCCGATGCCGCCGACGATCGCGGCGAGGTGGATCACGAGCGGGCAGCCGTCCATCGCCGCGCGCGCCTGCTCCAGCCGGCGCAGGTCGCCGGTGTGCACCTCGCAGCCCTCGCGCATCCACTGCGGCGCCGGGCGCTGGTCTGAGACGCGCACGTCATAGGCCGGGTCGGCCAGCAGTCGGCGGACGACCGCGGCGCCGATCGTGCCGGCGCCGCCGGTGACGAGCACGCGGGTCATGCGCTCGGTGTGGCCAGAGCGGACAGCTCGGCGGCGTAGGCGAATACTTGACCGGCGCCCCAACAGTTCCAGGGATCCACGACCAGACAGTCAGCGCACGCTCCAGCGGCGATCGCGGTCAGCGCTGTCGGCGCTCGGAACTCATGGTGGTTGGCCGCTACGACCACCACATCCGCGTCCCGGACGGCCTCCTCGAAGGACACGGTCGGGGTCGGCACGTGCGGGTCGTGCGCGACCACGTCGGCCAGCTCGCGCTCCAAGAGCCGGATCAGCTTGTGCGCGAGCGAATCTCGCTCGTCGTCGGTGTCGGCCTTGAAGGCCAGGCCGAGGACAGCCACCTTGCGCCCGGACAAAGAGCCGAGTCGCCGGCGGACGCCTTCGACCAGGAACAGCGGCACCGACTCGTTCACACGTGAGACCGCTAGCAGCATTCCGGGTGCATTGGAGCGCTCCTCGGAGAAGGCGAAGTCCTTTCGCAAGCAAGTCCCGGCAGTCAGCCCCGGCTGGGCCAGGCCGCCGCGTGGGTAGTCGCGGTTGACGAGGTCGATCACCTCGAACACGTTCGCGCCGTAGCGCTCGCAGTCCATCATCAGCAGGTTGGGCAGCGCAAACAGCGTGTAGCGCAGGATGTTCGCCCAGATCTTCGCCAGCTCAGCCTGGACGGGGGTGGTTTGCACGATTGGCGCGTCGAACACGCTGAACAGCTCAGCGACCGCCTCGCCCGAGCGGGCGCCCACGCCGCCGACGATGCATGGCAGCGAGTCGATCTCCTCGAGGAAGCGCCCGGCCGCGATCCGCTCGGGGGCGTGTGCCACGTATACGTCCTCACCGACCTGGAAGCCACGGTGCTTGGCCAGATAGCCCGCGACGAACTTGGTCGTTCCGGGGGCGACAGTGGAGCGCAGCGTCAGCGCGTGCCCAGGTTCCAGCGCGCCGAGTAGGTCGTCAAGGGCAGAGCGGATGTCGCGCATGTCGATCTCGATGTGCGAGAACGAGGGAGTGCCGAGCGTGATCACGATGTGCTTGGCACCGGCGGCGTCGACCACGCGCTCGGACAGCGCCAGGCGCCCGCCTGTGCCCTTTAGGGTGCTCACGCTCACCCGGTCGAGCAGCTCCTGTGCGCCCGACTCCTCGAAGGGCATCGTACCCTCGCGCAGCGAGCCCAGCCGCGCTGGATCGTTGTCGATCCCGATCACGCTCAGGCCGCGATCGGCAAACGACAGCGCCAGTGGCAGGCCGACGCGTCCGAGGCCGATAACCGAGACGTCGGCGCTGGTGTTTGGCTCTGGCATCAGGGGCAGGTTATCGGCGCTCGCGCAGGTATTGCCGGGCGAAGCCGACCACGAAGCGGGGATTCTGGGAGGCGTAGCGTCGCCACAGGCGTTTCGGCTCGCGCGTCAGCCGGTACAACCACTCGAGCCCATTGCGCTGCATCCAGCCAGGCGCTTGGGAGACGATGCCGGCGTGGAAGTCGAACGCGGCGCCCACGCCCACGAGCAAGGGAGCGGCCAGAAGTGGGCGCATCTCGTGCATCCACAGCTCCTGCTTGGGCTGGCCGGTGCCGACCCACACGACCTTCGCGCCCGAGCCGTCGATCCGCTCGATCGCTTGCGCTTGCTCCTCGACGCTCAGCGGACGAAACGGCGGTGACCAACCGCCGGCGATTTGCAACCCCGGAAAGCGCTCGCGCAGGCGTTTGGTGAGCAGCTCGAGCGCCTGCGCGGAGCGTCCGCCGTACAGGTAGATCGGCGTACCAGTGCCGGCCGCATGTGCGCAGTAATGGGCCATCAGGTCGGGCCCGTACACGCGTGTCGCGCGCGCATGGCCGAGCAGGCGCAGCGCCCACACCAGTGGCTGGCCGTCGGGCACCGCCAGCGTCGCCCCGAGCACAGCTTGCATCGTGGCTGGATCGTCGTGGGCGGACATGACCAAGTTGACTGCCGCCGCCGTGAGCCAGCCGCGCGCATCGGCGGCGATCGTCGCGTCCATCCATGCGACGACCTCGTCGTAGTCGGAGATCGCAAGCGGTATGCCCAGGATCTGGGCGCGCGCGGGCGGCGAGGGCGGTGGATTGGATGTGGCTGGCTCGGCGATGAGTGAAGGATGGTCGGGGTTGGGCAAGGTGCGCTGTGGCGCCCAACCGGAGATTGGTTGAAAGCCTATCCGGGGACTGCACCGTTGCGCCCAAATATCCGATGGATCTCGTTGGATGATCCGCACGATTCGTGATCTTCACATCGGGTGTGTGCCAGCGGGCGCCGATTGCGCTCCCAGGCGGCGCGGTAGGTGAGCCCTTCGCGACTGAGCCGCTACCGGGCTGAGCGCCTGCTGCGCAAGGATTTCGTCGGCCTGCGCGCGAAGGTGCTCGCGATCGTGCGCGGGCAGTTGCGCGCCAAGGGCATCGCGCTCGACCAGGCCGACCTTGAGGCCTCCTACGCCCAGGCTTGGCACGGTCTCTACGCGACGGTGCTGGAAGGCGAGCAGGTCGAGAACCCATCGGCCTGGCTCGTGCTCGTTACGTTTCGTCGCGCGATCGACGAGCACCGCGCCGCCGGTCGTGCCGGGGTTGTCGGTTTGGGGGAAATTGGTTCGTACCCGTCGAGATTCGACGCCACTCGCACAGACCTCGCCTCCGAGCTCGACGACCGTGCGCGCCTACGTCACGTCTTCGAGGCTCTGCGCTCGCGCCTCTCCGCCCGCGAGTGCGAAGCCGCCTCGCTCTGCTACCTGCAAGGGCTCTCGCGCGCCGAGGCGGCCGAGCGCATGGGCGTCGGCGAGGCGCGCATGCGCAAGCTGATGGAGGGCACCGGCCCTGGAAGACCCGGAGTCGCCGGCAAGGTGGGAGGGTTGCTCGAGACGATCAAGGCCGGAGGTTGGTGCGAGCAGCAGTCATCGCTGATGCGCGCCTACGCCTTCGGCATCCTCGACCCAGACGGCGAGCGCCACGCCCTGGCGGTGGCTCACTGCCGCCAGTGCCCAGCCTGCCGTGCCCACGTGGCTTCGCTGCGTGGCCTGGCCTCGGTGCTGCCATTGCCGCTGCTGCCGAGGCTGTCTGCGGTCGCTGGGGGCGCGTCGGCGTCGGCTCGCGGTTGGGCGTCAGCGAGGCGACTGAGGGCGGGCGGACCGCGCCCCGGTGCAGGGCCCGCGACCGCGCGAGCCGCGAACGCCTCGCGCCTCGGGGCGGGCGGTTGGAGCGGCGTCACAGGCTCGCTGACGGCCAAGCTCGCGGTCATGGTGGTCGTTTTGGTTGGCGCCGGCTACGCGGCGCTCGGCAGCCACGCTCATGCCAGCCCGAGCGGTCGTCCTGCGCATGCCGCGCCGGCGCGGGCGCAGATTGCCGCCTCTGTGTTCTCTCGAGCTCCATTTGCGCTGCCCCCCGCGCACGCCCGCGGGGCACGGTCAAATCGGAGACCTACCGCCGCTCCCGGGCGTCGTCGACGCGCGGCGCCTGTCCACGCCTCCAGCGCCGAAGCGGCCGCACGCGAGTTCGGACCCGAGCGGGCATCTGGCCCCTCACCGACTCAGCCCACGGCGCCGCGTACCGGCTCATCCGCCGGGGAATTCGGCTTTGAATAGCGCACTTGCGCGGGCGGCCGAACTTCAGCTCCTACGAACCAGCTCCGCCGGCCCAGCTCAGCTCAGCCCTCAAAAATGACCTTTCGGCTCGCTCAGGCGCGCGGGAAGACCTGCGTCAGCCGCTTCATCGCCAGCGGATTGCCGCGTGGGCGCAGCCTGCCGGTGGCCATCGCCCGCAGGGGATCGAGCCGTTCGCCGACGATGTCCACGAAGTCCTGGTAGGAGACCTTCAGGCGCAGGTCGGGGCTCGGCGCGAGCCCTTGCTCGACGCTGCTCGAACCGTTGTCCACGCGCAGATGCCAAGCCGCCACGTCGGGGTCGGTGAACTCCCACTGGAAGGTCGTCGGCCGCTTGAGCCCGTGGTTGGGGTTGACCTGGCGGCGGATCGTGTCGAACAGCAGCGCCACCGTCTCCGGATCGCGCCTGCTGGGTCCCTCGCGTACGCCGATCACACCGGCCTTGGCGAGTTCGCGACCACGCTGAGAGATCTCGATCGGCTCGAGCCCCGGAGGCAGCAGCGCCGGCCCGGGCAGCGTCTCCGGAGACAGCCCGGCAGAGCGCAGCTTGGTCGTCATCGAGGTCAGTCCTTCGACGCCGACCTCGTCGTATGTCGCGCCGAAGACGGTGATGTAGCTTTCGTCCCAGCCGGGCGGCATCAGCACCTGCGCGGTGTAGCGCGTCACTTCGCGCAACAGCCCGGCGACGGCCTTGGGCACGCCGACGGGGTCTTCGCGCTTGAGGTCCGCCAGCAGCTTCACGCCGAAGCCGATGTGACGCTGCTCGTCGGCGGCGATGTTATGCATCCCGGCTCGGAAGGCGGGAAGGACGTCGCGCTCTTCCAGGTAGCTGCAGATGAAGTGCTGCCCGGGCTGGGCGAGAGACGCCTCGATCACGACGTGGTAGAGCGTGACCGCGGCAGCCAGCTTGGCGGGCGAACGATCCTTGCGCAGCTCGTCGGCCATCGTGTCCAGCCGATCGAAGATCTTGCGAAAGCCGGGTGTCAGCTGCGGCTTGATCGCCTCCAGCCCGCTTTTCATCGAACCTGTCCCGATCCCGCACACCTCCTGCATGAAGCGCTTGAAGAACACGGCATGGCGTGCCTCGTCGACCTGCTGTGTCGTGAGGAAGTACTTCTGCTCCTCACGCGGCGCCGCGTCGATGTAGGGCGAGAGGTTGTCGGCGACAGCGTCCTCGCCCCAGAAGAACAGCGCATAGTTCCAGAGCGCGGCCTGGCGCTCGAAGTCGGTGAAGCGCTCCTGCCACTGCTTGGCGTCCTCGCTGAAGTCGAGCTCGGTAGCGCTCCAGTTGCCGCGCTCCCAGCGCGCATACAGGTCCTCATAGGAGACGGCGTCGACCGGCAGGCTGCCAATGTTTTCGCTTGCCGGGGATGTAGCTGTGCTCGCCATGTGTCTGCTCCTCTAGGCCGGTGGTTTGGCTGGACAGCCAGTCCTTGGGAATCTAGCGGAAGATGGGAGTGTCCGTGCGTTCTCGCGGCACGCAGCCCTGAGTTCCGGGCATCGAGACAAGCAGCGCCCAAGCGACATGCCCCTGCGCGCGCGGGGGCATGTCCGTTTGGCTCTCGACGGATCGGTCTTTTCGTCTGTGGGGAATCGGCGGTCACGACGAATATCCTCACGACGATGACGCGATGGTCCACGGTGTCGCTGCGCGAGACGCCGGCCACGGTCCCGGCGCTGGCAGCGATCGCGCTGTTCGTGGTGTGGGCCACCAGCCAGGCGGCCTATCCGCTGACCCATTGGGCTCCGGGAGCGCTGATCGTGCTGGTGCTGCTGGCGATAGCGGTTCTGACCGTCCCTTTGCGCTTCGCCGAGATCCCTGTGGCGGTCAAGCTAGCGCTCGCCTGCCTCGCGGCCTACACCGCGCTCAGCTTCCTCTCGATCATATGGGCGGCGGCTCCGGCCGAAGCGTGGGAAGGCGCC
>Ga0210385_10000241_pt1 | contig 48481 bp, 42 predicted proteins | sample IncBWH26OmetaG_FD_160107 | JGI IMG/M metagenome (GOLD analysis project Ga0210385, IMG submission 160107) | Forest soil microbial communities from Barre Woods Harvard Forest LTER site, Petersham, Massachusetts, United States - Inc-BW-H-26-O ... | reverse complement strand
AGGTGCTGGCCGCACGAGCGGGAGCGCTTCGCGCAGTAGTTCACAGTCTCACAGGTTCACAGTTTCACAGGTGCTGACTGCACGGGGACTAGCCGTCCAGGCAGTCGCGCTTCGCGCCCCCGCTGAATCTCACAGTCTCACAGCCGAGAGAGCGGAGTTAGCGGTGCCGGCGGAGTTTGTCATGCTGGTCGGGCCGTTGATCTGGTCAAATTTTTGCGCACCAGGATTGCGATTCGGTCAATAGGCATGCAGTCAGGGGAGGGGGGGAGGGGGGTACCACTTTTCGCCCTCATCCTGAACATTCTCGATAGGTTAGCTCTGAAAAAAGCGGTTCTAAACCGCACTTATGCGCACATTTGCGAAATTGAAGACAGCCGCAAGTCAGCGAGTCAGCGGGCCGCTAGTCAGCGAACCGGCACTGCGACATGTCATGAGCGATGGGTCTGGTTGGCGTGCCCATTTTTGCCTATCTCCATTGTCCTCTTTTGCGGGAATTAGAGTGCAACGAGCACAGAAAAATCGCATGTATGGAATGAAGGAGTTGGAGGCTATTTTCCGCAGGCACTCTTGACAGGTTTTTGGGGGGCGGCCGGTGCTTCTTTTGGCCAGAGAAAAAACGGCGGCGTCTGTTGGATTGCACGTCTCGCTGCGTTCGCCAGGTACGCCGAAGCGTATCCGTTCTGGTTGCACAGCGGGCGTTGGATGAGGGCATTGGGCGGATATCGACATTTGAAGAGACTGCACCTTCCCGAAGGGCGTACAGGCCTTCGGGGCGAAAAAGTAGCGACTGCAGAGGCTGGTCCCACTTCAGACGGCGAGCCGTACAGAATCCGCCGGCGCGCCTTCTCTCCTATTGACAATCTATACGGAAAAAGGATTTCATATAGATGCTTGATAGGAGTGTTCGATGAGTCAAGGAAGGACCAATCTTCTGCAAGGCACTCTGGATTTGCTCATTCTCAAGGCGCTCGGTCCCGGTGAACTTCACGGACTGGGCATCTCGAGGCGAATCGAGCAAATCACGAAGGGAGCATTCCTTGTTAAGCCCGGCTCGTTATTTCCGGCGCTTCACCGCATGGAAGAAGCTGGTTGGCTGAGCTCTTTCTGGGGCGAATCTGAGAACAACAGGCGTGCCAAGTTTTATCGGCTTACCAAGATGGGAACAAAACAGATAGAGGCCGAAATAGAGCAATGGGCAAAAGTTGCCCTGGCAATGACGAATGCGCTGAGGGCAAATTAGGAGCAGGATCATGAGACTCTTCTTTCGCATCAGAAGCGGGTTACGCAACCTCTTGAGAAAGCCGCAGATCGAGAGCCAACTGGACGAAGAGGTTCGCGCTTATGTCGAAATAGTGACCGACGAGAGCATCGCCGCAGGGATGCCGGCGGAAGAGGCTCGTCGCAGGGCGCTGGCCGACTTCGGAGGTGTCGAGCAAGTGAAGCAGGCAGTTCGTGAGCACCGCACCGGCATAGGTCTGGATTTGCTGGGCGATGACGTGCGGTATGGACTTCGCCAGTTGCGCCGCAATCCCGGATTCACGTTGACGGCGTTGATCACTCTTGGCCTGGGAATTGGCGCAACCTCCACCATTTTTTCCGCAGTGAATTCCTTGTTGTTGAGACCTCTGCCGTATCAAGATCCGCACGCACTGATGTGGGTATCGAACTACTGGCCCAAAGTTCATATGGACCGAGTGATGTCCCCTAACTTCATTGCTGCGCGATCCGAGGCCAGGTCGTTTGCGCAGCTCGCCGCTTACACCAATTCCGACAGCAATCTGACCGGGAGCGGAGACGCGATCCGGGTTTCGCTCGCCAACGTGACGGCAAACTTTCTGCCCATGTTGGGAGTGGAAGCACAGATTGGCCGAACTTTTTCTCAAGACGAAGATAAGGGAAACGGATCGAATGTCGTGTTGCTGAGCGATCATTTGTGGCGCGGTCAGTTTGATGCAAATCCAAATATTCAGGGCAGAACGGTGAACCTGGATGGTGTGGAAGAGACGGTGATTGGCGTGTTGCCTCCGCACTTCCGCTTTCCCGATGCTCAACTGGAGCCCGATATTTATGCGCCACTGGGACTGGATCCCGCCAGGAGCGCAAACGACAGAAGAGTAACTTTAATGTCTGTGATTGGCCGGTTGCGGCCAGGGGTAAGTGCGCAACAGGCACAGGCTGAGATGCTGACTTTCTTCCTGGCCCGCACCAAGAATTATCCAGCGGGATTTGCGCATTTGGCGCAAGGACAAGAAGTAACTGTCGAGCCTCTGCAGCGCCATATTGTGGGCGACAACCGCAAGCCGCTCTTAATCCTGCTCACTTCGGTTGGGCTGGTCCTTCTGATCGCTTGCGCCAACGTCGCAAATCTGCAACTTGCGCGGGCGGCATCTAGACGGCACGAAACTGCAATTCGCGGCGCCCTTGGCGCTTCGCGCACGCGCATTGTTAGGCAATTGCTGGTTGAGAGCTTGATCCTCTCGTTCTTCTCCGCGGCTTTAGGGCTGCTTATCGCTTTTGTGATCACTTTCATGATTCGACACGTGCAGATACCTGGGGCTTCCCAAGGCATCCTTCCTTCGCGAATCACGCAAATGCTGGGATCGCCGATCGGCAAATTGAGTGTTTCTATCACAATCGATGGTTGGGTACTGGCCTTCACTGCCTGCATTGCATTTGCGACGACGCTGCTGTCGGGGCTTGTGCCTGCAATCGGAGGGAGTCGCACAGACCTCAGGAACGCGCTGCAGTCTGCACCGCTGCGTGTCACGCAGGGGCGCGAGCAGAGGCTTTTGCGCCACTTTTTGCTATTGGCGGAAATTGGATTGGCGGTTGTTCTGCTCGCATCTGCCGGCCTTCTGGTCCGAAGCTTTATCAACGTACTTCATTACGATTCCGGCTTCGATGCACGCAACACGCTCACCGGAATCACCTTGTTAAGCTCATCACGATACCCGACGGACAATAGCATCAGAGAGTTTGTAGATCAGCTGTTGCCTAAACTGTCGGGACTTCCGGGCGTGACCGAGGTGGCGGCAACAAGCTTGCTCCCCATTCAGGCTATCAACGCGTCCGGCGCATTCGCATTCGAAGGCGTTCCCGCTCCTCCGATTGGGATGCGACCGACTGTTTCCGTTGTCAGCGTCACGCCGAATTACTTCCGAGCCGTGGGCACGCTGATCTTCCAAGGGCGAGCATTCAATCCATCGGACACCGCCCTGTCCACTCCTGTCACTATTGTCAACCGCGCATTCTCCAACCGCTTCTTTGCGGGAGACGCACTGGGTAAACGGTTCCACTCAATGGCATGGGGCCCGGAACATCCGGCGGTCACAATTGTTGGGGTCGCCGATGACGTTCGGCGCGGCGGTCTGGAGCAGGACGCGCAGCCCGAGATGTATCTTCCGATGGCGCAATTGCCGAAGAATTCGATAGGCATACTCGTACGCACCGCAAACAACCCTTCGACGCTTGCCAATGCCCTGCGCGGAGCAGTAGCCGCAGTGGATTCCGATCAGCCTGTCTTCGATGTCGAAACCATGGATCAGCGCGTGTCGAATGCGGTTGCACAGCGAAGGTTGGTCATGCTCTTGATCACCTGCTTCGCGTTGCTTGCAGTGGTCCTAAGCGCAGTGGGAGTTTATGGCGTTTTTTCTTACACGGTTACGCAACGCATGCAAGAGATGGGCATACGCCTGGCCCTGGGTGCCTCGCGCATGGGACTGCTTCGGCTCGTAGTGATGGAAGCTGGGCGGCTCATTCTACTGGGTGGCATTTTTGGAGTTGTTGCAGCGTTTGCTCTGAGCAGGCTCATCTCCAGCTTGCTGGTGGGCATCACATCCCATGACGTAACAACTTTCACGGTTGCGTGGCTTCTGATGACGACGGTTGCGCTGTTTGCGAGCGCCATACCCGCATCGCAGGCTGCCCGCACAGACCTGATCTCGGTCCTCCGCTCCGAATAGGCTTCGCGCTTAACCCCCGCCCACACGACTTGAGATCTGCGAAAGTGAGGCGTTGAAGGAGATTTCAACTGTCCAGCGCTGTTGAGATCCCAATCTCAATCTATGCATCATCGCCAATGCACTCATCAAGGCAGGTTTTGTGAATCTAATTCTGCAGTGGGCATGCGATCCTGCGACTTGCATCTGGGAGAACCTCGCAGTCGCCTGGGCCTCTGTGAGGACGCCTTTATTTTTTGTTGCATGCCTAATGCCGATCGTGCTCTTTGAGGCGCGTCGATCGGTCTCCGTGCCGGTCGTCGGTTCTTTGTTGGGCGCGGGTCAGCGAGGAAGTTGCTTTGTCGAGACCTCGGCTCCGGGTGGTTCCCGGAACGGTTCCACAGGAATGCGCTCGTACGAGACTTCCAGGACTTCCAGGTATTCTGTCCCGCCCGGCGCCTGGAGAACCACACTGTCCCCGGCAGCCGACTTCATTAACGCGCGTCCCAGAGGGGACGCCCAACTGATGTGGTTGCGGTTGAGATCGACTTCGTCGGTGCCGACGATGCTCACCACGCGTTCTGCCCCGGCGGCATTTTCGTAGCGCACGGTTGCGCCGAAGAATGCGCGCGTCGCCCGCTGCCCGGTTCTGGGAGCTTCCGGGTCCACCACTTCGGCGGCTTCGATTCGCTTGGTGAGAAAGCGAATGCGACCGTCGATTTGGCGGAGCCGCCGTTTGCCGTACTGATAGTCGGCATTTTCACTGCGATCGCCGTTGCCGGCGGCCCACGCCACCACCTCTGCCACGGCCGGGCGTTCCCTGGTGAGCAGGAACCGATGCTCCTCTTTGAGGCGCTGAAGCCCGCTGGGCGTTATGTAGTTTTTGACTTGCGTCGCGGGTTCATCCGCTTGCGGTCTTCTTGTAAAGCCTTTCCGCATCTCGTCGTCCTTCCGGCGTGAATCGAATGGGCACCGCAATGAATGCGGATGGAAAACACTGCGGGGCCTCCGAGTTCCTGGGAGTTCCTGGGCGGCCCTGCCTGATTTTTTCACGTCTTGCGGGCCTTGAGCGATCCTGTTCATCCTCGCAGACATGTGCCGGCTTGGACAGGCTCGGGAGATCCGTACTGATTAGCCGGCAGGGCGCCAGCCATCATGCCTCCTATTGGGTCCATGGCTGGTTGCATGTCCGCAATGTTGCAGGTTTCGCGCGGTCGGGTTGCGGAAGGCGCAAGTCCCGAGAGAATCTTCGTGGAAGCGCGGCGCGGAACTGAGGATAGAATTTGTCGCATAGCCTTCGATTGATTGCAAGGGGAGATGCATGGCCGAGAACAAGACGAAAGCGACGACGACGAGTGTGGCGGCGTTTCTGGAAACGTGTGAAGACGAGACGCGGCGTGCCGACGCCGAAGAGCTGGTGAAGGTGATGCAGAAAGTGACGGGTCACAAGGCTGCGATGTGGGGAACGGCCATTGTGGGTTTCGGCACCTATCACTACGTGTATGAGAGCGGGCGCGAGGGCGATATGTGCGTAGTGGGCTTTGCTCCGCGCAAGGCGGCAAATGTTTTGTACGGCGCGATCGGGTTTGACGGAGCGGAGGCGCTGCTGGCGAAACTCGGCAAGCACACCACGGGCAAAGGATGCCTCTACATCAAGAAACTCGCGGATGTGGACATGAAGGTGCTTGAGACGCTGCTGGCAAAGGCCGTGGCGGCGACGAGAGCGCGACACGGAAAATGACCTCGACTTCTTAGCCGTGAGCGATACAGCAAACCGAATCCGCAGCTGGGTACCGCTTTATTTTCCCGGCGTGAGAACCTTGAGCGGCGTTTCTTCTGTGGCGATGTCTTCCTGCACTTTCCAGGTTCCGTCGGGCTGCTTTTTGTAAACCTCGACGTAGTTGCCGGCCTGGCCAACGCGCTTGCCGGTCTTGGGGTCGGTGGTTGTGTACTGAAACCTGCCCTGGGTGTAGGCGATGTCTCCTGATTTTGCGATTTCGACTTTAGCGGGCGCGAAGACGAGGGAGAAGTTGGGATCGCCGAGTTCCGGCTTCATTCCTGCGAGAATGGCCTGGCGCCCGGCCATGATGGGGCTATCGGGCAGCATGGAATCGGCATCGTCGGCATAGAAGGCGGCGGCATTGGGCGGCTGTTTGGTGGCGAATGCCTTGACCCAGGCGGCTTCGCTGGCGCGGATGGCCTGCTCATCGGCGGCGCGGGTATCTGGCGTTGCGGCCGCTGCCGTTGGCGCCTTCGTGCAGCCGGATTGGAATGTAACGGACAGCGCAGCAATGACGAGAGACAGAGCAGACGCAGGTTTGAGCATGAGCCATTTTACGTGCGCGATAGGGCGGCGGGAGTGTTGCTCGACGCTCAAAAAAAGGAGGCCCGCTTTTTGCGCGGACCTCCAGTGATTGAAGAGAGCTCATTGGCCTGAGTTAGTGAGGTCTTGACGGGGCACGCGGAGCCTGCCGAGTCTGGAGCTGCTGCTGCTGTTGGGTGTGACGCTGCTCCAGTTGCTGGGTCTGCTGCTGATGGCGTTGCTCGACCTGTTGTTTTTGGGCAGCGTTGTTTGCCTTGGCAGCTTTCTGGTCTTCCTGTTCCTGCTGCTTCTGGAGCTTCTGATGCTCCTGGTTTTGCTTGGCGGCCAACTTAGCCTGTTGCTGCTGGTATTTCTGATCCAGTTTTGCGTTGCCGGTGCTGGCCGGAGTTGCGGGCTGGTGTTCCTGCAGTTCACTGGCGTGGGTTGCGGTGTTGGGGCGATTTTCGTTGCCGGGATTTTCAGGTGCGCGACCACTCGTATTGGCCGGCATGGTTCCGCCGCGGGTATTTGCCGGCTCGGTTGCACCACGGGCGGGAGCTGCATGGTACGGAGCGCCTGCCTCTTTGGCGGCCACTACTTCTTTTCCGCTAAAGGCTCCGGCGCGGGCTGTGGCTGCAATAGGAGGTTTGCCCTGGTTGGCAGAGGCGCGCAGTTGCGGATTGGAGTGTGCAGCCTGGATGTGCTGGGTTTGCGCGGCCACAGGAGGCAGATGCTGCATGGATCCGACTCTTTCTTCCTGTGCAGTGGGCCGAGCAGTAATTCCGCCCTCACCGCCGTTGTAACTGACGCGATTCTCGGTGTTGTTCACAACCACGGTGCGATCGATGTAGGTGTTGTGAATGACGGTGGTATTCACATTGAAGACGGCAGTGTTATAACGGAACACGCCACCATCCCAGCGTCCGCCGCCAAAGCCGGTACCGAAGTAGCCGAAACCGTAGTTGATGCCGCCGTAGAAGCCGACTTCAGTGGCCCAATAGCCCTCATGAAAGAGGAAGCCACCGTTTTCCCAGCCCCACCAGGCGGGAGTCCACAGGTAGCCAGGCTGGGGAGCTGCGACCCAGGTGCCGGGCACCCAGTAATAGCCGTCATCATCGTCGTAGGCCCAGTAACCGGGGGTCCAAAGAAAGCCGTCTTCGGGACAGACGGGCTGCTCATAAACAGGCAGAGCCGGCGGACCGAATGAAACGGTGATGCCAACCTGCGCAAAAAGTGGTTGCATCATCCCGATCAAGAACAACGCCAGCAGCACAACTCGGAGCGACTGCTTCATACATTTCCTCCTTACAGAACACATTCGCCGCGGGCTGACTCAAATTGCCGGTGCCAGGAACAACATGTAACCTACGCATCTCCCGAATCCCGAGAATCTGGAAACCACCCGCAGAATCATTTCGGTTAGATGCTGGAATTGGGGTTAGCGCGATGTTTGTAACTCGGAGAGAGTGGATTGGTTGCCGGTTCGGCAACGCGAGGGTGGTCACAATGGGGCTATGGCTGTCGGTGCTTCGCGGCCGGAGGCACCGCGGCGACGAATCGCCGCAAACATCAAAAAGGGTGGGGTTTGCATCGAATCGATTGACGGTCTCACAGACGCAGCGCATTCGACCTCAGGATCAGGCGAGACGATAGTCTCTCGATGCCGCGCCGTGTGTGGAGTTTGACGTTCTTGTTCGGACTAACTTGCTGAAAGTTGAAGAGAGGCCTCATGAAAGTGGCAACGGTTGTCGGGATCCTGCTCATCGTGGTGGGGATTATTGGCTTCGCAGCGGGAGGATTTTCCTTCACGCGCGAGAAGAAGGACATTGATATGGGGCCGGTGCAGGTTTATCACGAGCACAAAGATCGCATTCCCATCTCTCCGATCTTAAGCGGGATCGCGCTTTTGGGAGGGATTGGACTGGTTGCGGCCGGGTTGCGCAAGTGAAGAACCACGGCGGGCGGCGTTGAATTCCATTCTCGAAGCACGCAAAGTTTTGCGGATCATCCTCATAACCTGACCGCGTGAACCTGGTGGGCTGTCGCTGCAAGAGTGGATTGCGCTCCACACGGAACCCCAGAAGCAGGTTCAACAAAGCATTTTTTATCGAAGATAAGGGGAGAAGAAGCAATGTCGGTTTTGCTGCAAGCCTTCTACTGGGATGCGCCCAAGCTGGACAAGAAAGAGCATGAGTGGTGGAACTTTGTTGCCGAGAAGGTGGAAGACCTGGGCAAAGCGGGATTCGATGCGCTCTGGCTTCCGCCTGTGTCGAAGGCGTCGAGCAACATTTCGATGGGCTATGACCCGTACGACTATTTCGACCTCGGCGACTTTGACCAGAAGGGCGGAGTGAAGACCTGGTACGGCAATGCAGCGGAGTTGAAGGCCCTGATTGCCAAGGCGCACGCGAACGGGATTGGGCTTTACGCGGACATGGTGATCAACCACAACTCGGGCGCGGATGAAGAGGAAGTGAACCCGCTGGATGGAGAGAAGCGCTGGACGAAATTTACGCCGAAGAGCGGGCGCTTTCCCCGGGACTGGAACTGTTTTCATCCGAGCCGGTATGAGCGGTTCATGATGGAGGGAGAAAATTTTGCGGGCTTTCCGCATTTGTGCCATCGCAACCCGGTGGTGTACACGGAGCTTTTCAATTATTCCCGCATGCTGATTGAAGAGCTGGGTTTCGACGGTTTCCGCTTCGATTTTGTGAAGGGGTTCGGAGCGTGGATGATCGGGGTTCTCGCAAAATACCGTTACGTGAAAGACGGCGCGGAGTTTGCGCCCTATGTGGTGGGCGAATACTGGTCGGGGCAGGAAGATATTGACGGCTGGCTGGAGATGGTGAACAGCTACACGGACAATCAAATTGCCGCGTTCGATTTTCCTCTGCGCTACCAGCTGAAGAAAGTGTGTGACGAGCCCAACTACGATCTGCGCAACCTGACCTACGGCGGATCGGTGGTGATGAAGCGGCCGCTACACGCGGCAACGTTTGTGGACAATCACGACATGGGCGGGGACATGATTGTGAACGACAAGCTGATGGCCTATTCGTTCATCATGGTTCACGAAGGCTACCCATGCGTGTTTTGGTTTGACTACTACAACAATGGACTGGCGCGGCCTTTCACTGAGAACGGGATTGACGCGCTGATCCAGGCGCACCACAAGTATGCGGGTGGGGACTCACAGATTCTTCACGCCGATCCGGATCTCTACATCATGCAGCGGGTGGGTTTCAAGAATGATGAAGTCGACCAGCCGGGGCTTATCTACGTGCTGAATAATCTTGGCGACAAGTGGTCGGGCACGTCGGTAAAGGCAAAGTGGGCGAATCAGAAATTCAAGCCGATTGCCTGGGATGGCCACGACAAGGCGCATCCCGACGAGCGAACGACGGATGGAGACGGGAACGCGGAGTTTCCGGCGCCGCCGCGCGGCTACTGCATCTATGTGCCGGCCTGAGAGCGCGTCCCCGTTCCTGGGAATCGAGCCGATTGACGGCGAGCCGGCGGGAGATCGTCTTAATGGTGTGCAGGTGCTCGTCTTCGAGCAGGCGCTGCCGGAGAATACGGCGGCTCGGTTAGACTCCTGATATGGCGAAGAAGGCTCATGCTTCGCGCATTTTCATTCCCTGAGGTCGATATGAACATTGCTGCGAGGCAGTCATGACTGCGCGCCCATCGGACGCACTTGTACTTTTTGGGGTCACGGGCGATCTGGCCCATAAGATGACATTTCCCGCGCTGTATGCGATGACCAAGCGGGGCAATCTGGATGTACCCGTGATCGGGGTGGCGTTCCCGAAGTGGAGTCTTGAACGGCTGCAGCGGCGCATCATCGACAGCATCAAGCGATCGGGGGGAATTGACAGCGAGCGAGCGCTCAAGCACTTGTTTGCGCGCCTGACGTATGTCAGTGGCGATTATCGGGATCCGGGAACGTACGCAGCGATCAAGAAGGCGCTGGGGCGCGCGAAGCGTCCTGCCTACTACCTGGCCATTCCGCCATCGCTGTTTGCGACCGTGATTGAAGGGCTGGGCAAGGCGCACCTGTCTGATGATGCCCGTGTGATTGTGGAGAAACCGTTCGGGCGTGACCTGGCGTCGGCACAGGCACTGAATCGCGTGGCACGGAGCGTGTTCCCAGAAGACTCGATCTTCCGCATCGATCACTTCCTCGGCAAGGAAGCGATCATGAACATTCTTTATTTTCGGTTTGCGAATTCGTTTCTGGAGCCGATCTGGAACAGGAATTTTGTTTCGAGTGTTCAAATCACGATGTCTGAGTCGTTTGGTATTAAAGGCCGGGGAGCGTTCTACGAAACGGCGGGGTGCCTGCGCGACGTCATTGAGAATCATCTGTTTCAAATTGTCGCGTTGCTGGCGATGGAGCCTCCAGCGGGCCGGGATTACGGCGCTGTGCAGACGGAGAAGGCCAAGGTGTTTCGGGCGATGCGGCCTCTCAAGCGAGATGATGTGGTCCGCGGGCAGTATGCCGGATATCGCAAAGAACCGGATGTTGCCAAGAACTCGGACGTGGAGACTTTTTGCGCGCTGAAGCTCTTTATCGATTCGTGGCGCTGGAATGGAGTGCCCTGGTATCTGCGCTCAGGCAAGTATTTGCCGGAGACCGCAACGGAAGTGCTGGTGGAGTTGAAACGTCCTCCGCAACAACTTTTTGCTGATTCTGCTCCAGCCGATGGGCGCACCAACTATCTCCGGTTTCATTTGTCGCCTAATTCGGCGGTCGCACTGGCAGCCAGGGTGAAGCATCCCGGGAAGGAATTTGTCGGCGATCAGCGCGAACTGTATCTGTTGGAAGAACTGACGGGCGAAGAAGCCCCCTACGAGCGGCTCTTGACCGATGCGATGGCCGGCGACGGGGCGCTGTTTACGCGGGAAGATGCAGTGGAAGCGGCGTGGGCGGTGGTTGAACCTGTCTTGAAGTCGCACCACCGGGTTCGTCCTTACAAGCGCGGGAGTTGGGGTCCGAAGCAGGCGAATGCTTTGATTGCCCCAGACGGTACCTGGCGAAATCCGTAGGGCGCTGGTCGGGCCTGTATTGCCGCGCGTGACTGCGCTCCTCCGAATTGGGGATGAGCAGGAGCGCGCGCCGTAATCTATTGCGCATTATCCATGGGCCTCGTAAAAGAGAAGGATCTCTCATGCAAGAAAACATGTCGGGCGTGCTTGAAAACACAAAAGGCCACGCGCTGGCGTGGATCGAAGCGGTAGGCGGGAGACCGGTACGCGCCTCGTTGACCGGGGATGAACTGCGCCAGATGCTTGGCGGTTCCCTGCCCGAACAGGGATTCGCGGCAGAGGCGGTCACGGATGCACTGGCCCATGCGGGGCTGGCAGGGACAGTGGCCTCGGCGGGTCCGCGCTATTTTGGATTTGTGGTGGGAGGCAGACTTCCGGCGGCGCTTGCGGCCGATTGGCTGGTTTCGACCTGGGATCAAAACAGCGGACTCTACGCCTTGTCGCCGCTGGTGACGGTGGTTGAACAGATTGCTGGATCATGGCTGCTGGAAATCGCCGGCCTCAGCAAGAGCATGAGTTTTGGATTTGTGACCGGCTGCCAGATGGCGAATTTTACCGGGCTGGCGGCGGCGCGCCATCGCGTTTTGCGCCAGGTGGGCTGGGACGTGGAAGCGAACGGGCTGTTTGGTGCTCCGCCGATCGATGTCGTGGTGAGCGAGGAGTCGCACTACACAATCTTCATGGCGTTGCGCTTGCTGGGTCTGGGAGCAAGCAGGCTGCGGCGCATTCCGACCGATGAGCAGGGGCGGATGCGCGCGGATGCGCTGGCCGAAGCACTGCGCGGCGGGAGTGGACCATGCATCGTTTGTGCGCAGGCAGGAAACGTGAACACCGGGGCCTTCGATCCTCTGGAAGAAATTGGGGCGTTGGTAAAGGAACGTGGCGCATGGCTGCATGTGGATGGCGCGTTTGGGCTGTGGGCGACGGCGTCGGAGGAGCGCGCGCATCTGCTGCGGGGCGTGGAGAGCGCGGATTCTGTGGCAACGGACGGACACAAATGGCTGAACGTTCCGTATGACTGCGGAATTATCTTTTGCGCCGACGAGGCGGCGCACCGCAGCGCCATGTCGCTGGCGGCTGCGTACATTGTGGCCACGGGAAGCGAACGCGATCCGCACGAGTTTGTGCCGGAGGAATCGCGGCGTGGCAGGGCGGTTCCGGTGTATGCAGCATTGCGGTCATTGGGACGCGCGGGACTGGCTGAATTGGTGGATCGCAATTGCCGGCAGGCGCAGCGATTTGCCGAAGGATTGCGGGCAGCGGGGCATGAAGTACTGAATGAGGTGGTGTTGAACCAGGTGCTGGTGACTTTTGGCAGCGCAGAGCAGACGCAGCGAACAATTGAGGCGATCCAGAAGGATGGAACCTGCTGGTGCAGCGGAACCGTGTGGAAGGGACGGACTGCCATGCGGATCAGCGTAAGCAACTGGGCAACGACCGATGACGATGTGGAGATGAGTCTGAAGGCCATGGTGCGTATTGCGCGGGAATGTGCAGCGAAGGCATGAGGCGGCGCCCGGTCTGACTTCCCTTTTCGCGCGATCCGATGAAGTGTTCGATTCTGCGCAGGCGCGGTGCCGACGATTCGTGCTAATCCATTCTTAGCGCCTTGACGGGATCGATGGATGCCGCGCGCCGCGCGGGCATGATGCCGGCGATGCACGCAGCGATGGCAAGTGTGGCAACCGCACTGATGAGGACCGTCGGGTTTGCGCTGGTGATTTCGTAGAGCTGCGACTTTACAAATCGTACGCAGAGCAAGGCCACGGGGACGCCGATGGCGAGGCCGAGGAAGGTTTGGATCATGGCGCCACGCATGACCATGGCGATGACACCGCTGCGCTCTGCGCCGAGGGCCATGCGGATGCCGATCTCCGGGGCGCGTCGGGCGACGGAATACGCGGTGACGCCATAGAGGCCAATGGCTGCGAGCAACAGCGCCAGGCTGCCGAAGATCAGGGTGAGCCGAGTAATCAGGCGGTCGTGGCTGAAAGTGGCGGCGATCTGGTCGCTGAAGGTTTGAAAGTTGACGACGGTGAGGTTGGGATTGATGTTCATGAGAGTGGTTTGCACAACGGACTCCATTCCGGGCATCGGGCGGTCTGTGGCGACGACAATGGCTCCGGCAAATAGTGAATCGTCTTGATCGATGGGTTCTGTTGTGCCCGCCGGACGCTGCATCGTCGGGATGAAGAACATGAGATGGTCCTTCATCCTGACACTTTCGTAGACGGTATCTTCGACCACGCCGACGATCTCCCAGGCTGCGTTGGTGTCGGGTCCCGGGAATCCGAAGCGCTGGCCGATGGGATTCTCGCCGGGCCTGAACATCTTGTTGACGAATGTCTGGTTGACAACGGCAACTCGCGGCGTATCGGGGCCGTCGTGGGCAGTGATGCCGCGGCCTTGCAGGACATGCGTGCCAACGGAGTCGAAATAGTCGCCATTGATGCGAATGACGGAAGCGATGGACCAGTTTTCAGGGTGGGCATGCACCTGAACTCCCCATCCATTGTTGTTGTCTTCCATGGGCGTGTAGGAGGCGATGCCGACTTTGGTGACGCCGGGGAGCGCGTGGAATCGATCTTCCATGGTGTGATAAAGCGCATCGAGCTGGGTTTGGACGTAGCCCGCGGCCTGCGGATTGATGTGGACGATGTAGCGATTGGCGGCATCGAGTTTGAGATCGGAGTTCTCGAGCTTGCTGAGGCTTTGAAGGAACAGGCAAGCGCCGACGAGCAAGACCAACGAGAGCGCCAACTGGAAAACGACCAGGCTACGCTGCAGCAGGGAGGCGCCGGCAACTGTTGTGCGGGAACCGCTGCGGAGAGCATCGGCCGGCTTTGCCTTGGAGGTAATCCATGCCGGGGCGAGGCCGAAGACAACGCCGGTGATGAGGGAGATTGCCGACGCAAAGCCGACGACAGCAAGCGAGGGGCCGGCCTGGATGGGAAGATTTTGCGATCCTGGAAAGGCCAACGCGAGGATCATGCGCGTTCCCGCGTAGGCCACGACGAGGCCGGCGATGCCGCCAAGACCGGCGAGCAGCACGCTCTCAGTGAGAAGTTGCCGGATGATGCGGCCACGCATGGCTCCGAGCGCGGTGCGGACGGACATTTCAGCGCTACGCGCAATGCCGCGCACAAGCAGAAGATTGGCGATGTTGGCGCAGGCGATAAGAAGAACGAGGCCCGAGATGCCCATGAGCAGATGGAGTTGATCGCCGTATTGCTCCTGCATGAGCTGGATGCCGGCGCCGCCGGGCGTGAGGACCACATGGATTTTTGCCAGCTTTTCTTTGTCGGTCTGCGGGGAGAGGCGGCCTGCAGTGACAAGTTCATTGCGGAGGAGCGTGGTAATTTTCTGTTGCAGCGGTCCGAGGGCGATGCCGGGCTTGACGCGGCCGATGATGTAGAGCCAGTTCTGCTGCGGGTTGTGCACGTAGGGCACGTTGGCCAGCAAGGGCATGGATTGAATGGGAAGGTAGTAGTCGGGCGGAGTACTCATCAGCCGGTCGCCGAAAAAGTTACGCGGTGCGATGCCGATGATGGTGACGGGCTTGGTGTTGACGCGAAACGTGCTGCCAACGATGGAAGGGTCGCCGGCAAAGTGAGTCTGCCAGTTTTCGTAGCTGATGACGGCGGTGGAAGGAGCGCCCGGGAGATCGTCGTTGTCGTTGAAGAGGCGTCCGGCGTGAGGCTGGAGCCCGAAGGTGCGGAAGTAATTTCCGGAGACGAACTCGCCCATGACGGAACGCGCGGGCTCCTGCGTTCCTTCTCGACGCGCGATGATGGGACGATAGGCGAATCCAGCCTGCATGGCGGCAAGGTCTTCGAACTCGGGTAGATTTTTTCTGAATTGCTGCCAGGCGTCGGTGGAGAAATAAGAGAAAGAGTCGCGGAGGCCCTTGCCGACGCAGCAATCGTTGGTGTCGCCGAGACGCACGAGCATTTTGGGATCGGCAACGGGGAGATTCTTCTCGAGAACAGCATTCACCAACGTGAAGATTGCGGAGTTGGCTCCGATGCCGAGGGCCAGCGTGAGCAAAACCGTCGCGGTGAACCCGGGAGTTCTTCTCAACTGGCGTAGCGCATAGCGGATGTCCTGGGTTGTGGTCTGGAGAAAGGAGACGCCGCGCGATTCGCGGCAATCTTCCTTTACCTGGCCAAGACCGCCGAACTCGAGGCGTGTTTGACGCATGGCTTCTTCGCGCGTGAGGCCGGCGTGCATGTGCTTTTCGACCTGCTGCTCAAGGTGGAATTGCAACTCGTCGTCGAGCTCGTTTTCAACGGCGTTGCGGCGGACGAGGGATCGAAGCCGGAAAAGGATATCGCTGAGCATTACGCCTCCTAGGCTGTTCCGAGCACCTGAGCAACTGCGGCCGCCAGCTTTTCCCAGGCGTCGGTCTCCACTTCGAGCTGCTGACGCCCGGCCTTAGAGAGCTCGTAGTATTTGGCGCGACGGTTGTTTTCTGACGTTCCCCACCGAGCCTTGATGAGGCCGCGGCGCTCGAGCCGGTGAAGGGCGGGATACAGCGAGCCTTGCTGAATCCGCAGCACATCGCTCGAAAGCTGCTGAACCCGCTCAGAGATGGCCCAGCCGTGCTGAGCGCCCAGAGCGAGCGTGCGGAGAATGAGGAGGTCAAGCGTGCCCTGGGGAAGATCGAGATACGGGTGGGTCATTGTCCCCTTCCACTTCTACAGGAAAGATACATCGTTTCTTGTAGAAGTGCAAGGGGAAGATGCACGAAACCCGATGTTTGTGACGAACGGCGAGGTTTGTGGGAACGAGGGATCAGGTTGGGGCCGCAGCGACCCTGGACAAAACTGCCGAGGCTATCCGCCGATTTTTTCGGTGAGCTCGACCCATCGTTCGTAGACAGCATCGTGTTCGGCCTGGGCCGATGCGAGGGCGGCAAGAGCCTCGGTGAGGGCGACGGAGTTGGTGGCCACGGCGGGGTCTTCGACACGAGTGCGGGCGTGGCGTAGAAGTTCGTCTGCGGCCGCGATGCGGGTGTCGATGGCGTCGTATTCGCGCTGCTCCAGATAGGAGAGCTTCTTTTTCTGGATCGTTTCATTCGCTGAGTTGGAGTCGGTTGGGGAAAGTGCCCCGACAAATTCACGTCCGGAGACGCGCTGTGCCTCGAGCTCGGCGCGCCACTCTTCCCACTGAATGTAATCGGCAAAGAGAACGGCGTTGCCGCGTCCATCGAGACCGAGAACCGTATTGGTCACGCGATCGAGCAGATAGCGATCGTGAGTGACGAGGACAAGGGCGCCCGAGAATTCGGTGAGCGCTTCTTCGAGGATTTCGAGAGTGGGAATATCGAGATCATTGGTGGGCTCGTCGAGGATGAGGACATCGGCGGGTTGAAGCATGAGCCGCGCGATGAGCACGCGGGCGCGCTCGCCGCCGCTGAGACGGGAGACGGGTTGATTGAGCTGCTCGCCGGTGAAGAGAAAGCGCGCGGCGTAGCCGGCGACGTGCACGACGCGATCCTGGTAAATGACAGAGTCGGAATCGGGCGCGAGGGCGCGGCGGAGGGTGAGTGAGGTGTCGAGCTCACGGAGCTGGGAGAAGTAGACGATGCGGAGCGAAGGAGCGCGACGAACCTGGCCGGAGCTGAGTGGCAATTCGCCGGTCATGGCGCGGAGCAACGTGGTTTTGCCAGAGCCATTGGGGCCGACGAGGCCGAGCTTGAGGCCTGCGGTGAGGCTGAATGTGACTTCATGCAGAATTTCGCGATCGCCGAGCGTGACAGCGGCGTTTTCCATCTCGATGAGGCGCTTGGTCTGGCGCTGCGTGGCATCGAAGGTAATTCCGGCGGAGAGAACGGTCGAACGCGATTCTGAGTCCTGAAGCTGGGCGATGAGCGAATTGGCGTTGTCGATGCGCGCCTTGGCCTTGGTGGCGCGGGCTTTTGGGCCGCGACGCAGCCATTCGATTTCAGTCCGAACGCGGTTGCGCAGGCTGTCCTGGGCGCGCTGCTCGCTTTCGAGCCAGGCTTCGCGGGCTTCAAGGAAAGCGGAGTAGCTGCCTTCGACGCGGAGAAGGCCATCGGAATAGATGCGGTTGAGCTCGACGATTTCTGACGTGCTGTTTTCGAGGAAACGGCGATCGTGAGAGACGACGACGAAGGCGAAATTGGCGGACTGAAGAAGTCCCTCGAGCCACTCGATGCCTTCAAGGTCGAGGTGGTTGGTGGGTTCATCGAGGAGGAGCACGTCGGGGTTGGTGACGAGGGCCTCAGTGATGGCGAGGCGCTTGCGCCAGCCGCCGCTGAGCGTGGCAGCCTCAGCAGAGAACGGAATACCGGTGGCGCCCGATTCGGCAAAACCGGCGCGGCCCAGCGTTTCGCGGAGACGCTGCTCGTGTTCATTTTCAGGAACGGCCGCCGCGGACAGAGCGGACTCGACGATGGCGCGGACGGTGGCGCCGGAGGCGAAGTCGGAGATCTGATGAACGTAGCCGACGCGGGTGCGCTTGCGAAAGGCGACTTCGCCGGAATCGGTTTCCTGTTCGCCGCCGAGGATGGCGAGGAGGGTGGATTTCCCTGCACCATTGGGGCCGATGAGCCCGATGCGGTCGCCGTCGTGGACGGCAAAGCCGATGTTCTGGAAGAGGGGCACAGCGCCAAAGCGTTTGGAGATGCCCTGCGCATTCAGGATCGGCGGCATTCTCTTAGTTTAATGGCCCGAATTCACAGCCGGACGGAAGGGATTCTCTGAACCGGGCGGTTCATTTCGGGCTCTTTGCGCAGAGGCGTCGTGCGGTGCGCAGGAAGCGATTCTTTCCCCTTGTGGATCACGCGCTGTCGACGCGCCGTTTTCTGATGATGCTGGTGATAACGTTTGCTGCGTTGGGTGTCATCCTTGCAGCGTTAGGGATTTACGGCGTGATCTCATACTCGGTTACGCAGAAGACGCGCGACATTGGAATCTGCATGGCTCTGGGAGCGAGCCCCGGGATCGTGCAACGTCAGATTCTTGCAAAGTCGATGGGCCTCGCGCTGATCGGCGTCGCGGCCGGCGCGCTTGCCTCCCTGTTTGTCGTTCGGCTGATTGGGGCGCTGCTGTTTGCCACTTCGCCATGGGATGCGACGACTTTCGCGGCCGTATCGCTGGTTCTTTTCGCCGTCGCACTGGTTTCCGGATATCTGCCGGCGCGGAGAGCATCGCACATCGATCCCATGGTGGCGATGCGCAACAACTGACGTAAAAAGGCCGCCCGAAGGCGGCCCTGGATGTTTGAGGCGGAATGCGGAGTGTTGCGACTACCAGCGGCCCCAGGCGCGGGTGAAGTAGTCTGACAGCGTCATCCCGATGAGAACGAGGAAAGTGAAGAGTCCTGCGCCCACGGTTAGCTTGGTGAGCTTGGTGGAGTACTTGACGTGCATGAAGAAGAGCACGACTAGCATCATTTTGAAGGCCGCGATGGCGAGGGCGATGATGGGATTGAGGACGCCGAGGTCGATATAGGACGCGCCCACGGTGGTGGCGGTGAGCACAAGCAGAGCGAGGACGATCGTCAGGTAAATTCTGGGGCTGACGATGTGATGTTCGCGGTCGTGTTGCTCGGGCAGGTCGTGTGGGTCAATCATGCGATGTCCTTTACTGATGGCGACTGATGAGATAGAGCAATGGGAACAGATAGATCCAGATGATGTCGACGAAGTGCCAGTACAAGCCGAAGTTCTCGACGAATGTGACGTGGCCCGTGGTGTAAGCGCCAGCCTGCGCTCGGAAGATCATGAATCCCAGAATGGCGATACCGATGATCATGTGCAGGGCGTGCATGCCGGTCATGGCGAAGTAGAGGAAGAAGTAAAGCTCGGTGTGTCGCGCCATGTCGAGCGACAGCGGCTTGTCGTGATACTCGTTGTAGACTTCAGGGTCGGATTGCGGATTGACGAAGGACTGGACGCTGAAGTTGAGGCCTGGGACGTGGTGCTTCTCCCACTTTTCCTTGTACTCGATGGTTTTGATGCCAAGGAAGACAAGGCCGAGCACAAAGGTGAGGACGAGACAGAGGACGAGCGCGCCCTTCTTGCGCATCTCAGCGGACCAGACGCCCATGGCCATGGTGAAGCTGGACGTGATGAGGACCGCGGTGTTGGCGGTACCCCAGAAGATCTGCAGCTGGTGCGAGGCTTCGACGAACGCGGGGTAGTACCAGTTGCGATAAATCAGGTAGGCGGTAAAGAGGCCGCCGAAGAACATGATTTCGGTGAGCAGGAAAAGCCACATGGCAAAGTTGGTGGCGTCATTCTGCTGCGCGATGGTTTCGAAGTGATGGCGCTGGTAGGGCGGGTGCTCGTGGTGGGCCCCTGAATCCGCGCCATGGGCAATCGCTGTGCTATCCGACACTGGCTACCTCTTTCTCCTTCTGGCGCTCGAGCCAGTCATAGTCGTAGGCTTCGTGATCCATGATCGGGATCTCAGGGAAGTTTTCAGTGAGTGGCGGAGACTGCACCTGCCACTCGAGGCCTGTAGCCTGCCACGGATTATCGCCAGCGATTTCGCCATACTTGAGCGACCAGACAAGGTAGAGGACCGGCAACAGATAACCCACGCCGAGGATGGATGCACCCGCAGTGGAGAAGACGTTGAGGACCTGGAACTCCGGCGGGTAAGAGGCGTAGCGGCGCGGCATGCCGAGGGTGCCGAGAATGAACTGTGGGAAGAAGGTGAAGTTGAATCCGATGAAGGTGACGACCGCGGCGAGCTGCGAGATCTTTTCCGGATACATGCGACCGGTCATCTTGGGCCACCAGAAGTGGAGTCCGGCAAGGAAGGCCATCAACATGCCGCCGACCATGACGAAGTGGAAGTGGGCGACGATGAAGTAGGTCTCGGTGAGATGAATGTCGGTGCCGGAAGCTCCAAGGAAGACACCGGTGAGTCCGCCGATGGTGAAGAGGCCCATGAAGCCGAAGGCATAGAGCATCGGCGTCTCAAAGGTGATGGACCCCTTGTAGAGAGTGAAGGCCCAGTTGAAGATCTTGATGGCGGAAGGCACGGCAACCAGCATGGTGAGCAACGAGAAGATGAGCATCGCGTAGTTGGAGATGCCCATGATGAACATGTGGTGGGCCCAGACGAAGAAGCCGAAGACCGCAATTGCCACCGAGGAGAATGCGACTGCCGTATAGCCGAAGACGCGCTTGCGGCTAAAGGTGGAGATGACCTCGGACACGACACCCATGCCGGGCAGAATCATAATGTAGACGGCCGGGTGGGAATAGAACCAGAACAAGTGCTGGAAGAGGAGCGGGTCGCCGCCCTTGGTGGGATCGAAGATGCCGATGCCGATGGTGCGCTCGAGTGCGACGAGCACGATGGCGATGGCGAGAACCGGGGTTCCGAGCACCATGAGGATGCTGGCCGCATAGTTGGACCACACAAAGAGAGGGAGACGGAACCAGGTCATGCCCGGGCAGCGCATCTTGTGGATGGTGACGATGAAGTTGAGGCCGGTAAAGATGGAACTGAATCCGGCGATGAAGACGGCCATGCCGGTGGTAAGGACGTGGGTGTTGACGTAGTGGGTGGAGAGCGGCGTGGTGAAGGTCCAGCCGGTGTCAACGCCGCCTGCCATCATGGTATAGAGGGCGAGCATGCCGGCGGCCATGTAGAGATACCAGCTGAGCAGGTTGATCTTGGGCAGGGCGAGATCTTTTGCCCCGATCATCATGGGCATGAGGAAGTTGCCGATGGTGGCGGGGACCGAGGGCACCAGGAAGAAGAAGATCATGATGATGCCGTGCATAGAGAACACCTTGTTGTAGGTGTCCGTGGCCATCAGATCTGACTGCGGTGTGAGCAGTTCGAGACGGATGAGGCCGGCGAGCGAACCGCCGATGAAGAAAAAGAAGCTGATCGAAACGAGATAGAGCATCGCGATCCGCTTGTGGTCGCCCGTAAGGAGCCAACTCAGAATTCCCTTTTCCTTGCTGAGGTAATTCATCTTCGGAATTCTGGCGGTCGTTTGATCGGGAAGAACAACAATTGTGTCGCTCATTGCTTCACCATCCCCGGCTTGGCGGGAGCGGGTCCCGCCGTGCCTTCGCTCTCGGGCAGCAGCGTTGTGGTTGCAGTGGTCTGCTGCACGCGGTAATCGGAATTAAGATTCTTGATGTATTCCACCAGGTCGATCACGCCTTCTTCACTGATCTGGCCCTGATAGGTAGGCATGATGGGCGCGTAGCCCGCCGTGATGTGCTGCGACGGATTCAGGATCGCTTCGCGCAGGTAGGCGTCGTCCGCGGTGATCTGCTGGCCCGTAGAAAGGTTGAGCTTAGAGCCGTAGACGTTGGCAAGGCTCGGACCGCGCGCATCGGGACGCGTGTTGTGGCATGCATTGCAGCTAAGACTGGCAAACAGCCGCTCGCCGTTCTGTGCCAAGGATGCGCCGCTTGTCGAACCCGCCAGCCACTTTTTGAAGTCGTCGGGCGTAAGCACCACGACATCGCCGATCATGTGCGAGTGTTCTGTACCGCAATATTGCGTGCAGAAAAGGTGATAGGTGCCGGGTGTTGTGGCTTCAAACCAGACCGAAGTGTAACGGCCGGGAATGGCTTCGCGCTTCACGCGGAACGCGGGAATGGAGAAGCTGTGGAAGACGTCCTGCGAAATGATGGTGAGCTGAACGGGCTGCCCGGTGGGAACGTGGAGCGAATCGATCTCGTGCTGGCCGCCGGGATGCTCTGCCTTCCACATCCATTGCTTGCCAACGACGTAGATGTTCATGGCATTGGCCGGGGGCGTGTACACGCGGAAGTAGATGAGCGAGCCCCAGACGAACATGATGAGGAAGAGGCCGAGCGGAATGATGGTCCACGTAGCCTCGAGCATGGTGGAGCCCTCGATCTGCACGGCTACCGGGTGGCGCTTCTTGCTGTACAGGATGGAGAAGCTGGTGACAAGGAGGATGACAATCGTGAGACCGATGAGGCTCACGAGGACCATAAAGAAGTACAGCGCGTCCATCTCCGGGGCGATCTTGGACGCCTCCGGCGGGAAGAGCGCGAAGTTCGTCATCCACTTGACGAGAAACTGCCAGATTACTGGACTGATTTGGGACATTCCTTTATCCGTTCACCTTTGCTTCCGGCATGGTTGCCTTTGCCGCTGACTGATGCGCCTGCGTGAAATCACGACGGAACATGATGGTCATGAAACCGCCCAGCAGGACCAGCGTGAGAAATCCACCAAGCTGCACGACCCGGGCCACGATGAGCGAGTGCTTATTGGTTTGCGGATCGTAGTGGTAGCAGTACGTGAGAATGTTTTCGACCGGCGAGCCGATGCGATTGGCAGAAGCTTCGTCGAGGCCGAGCAGCATGTCTTTGGGCGAGTATTCGACGCCCATGTAGTACTGGGCGAGTTTGCCTTCAGGCGTGACGATCTGGATGGCGCTGGCATGCGCATACTGCGTAACGTTGCTGCCGGGAACCGTGAGCTTGACGTACTTGAATCCGACCGCAGTTGTGAGCGCGTCGATATTGGGCTGCGTGCCGGTGAGGAAGTGCCAGCCATTGGCCGTCTCGGGATGGCCATAGCGCTTGAGATAGCTGCGCTTCTTGGCGGCGGCGAGATCGGGACCTTCGCTGGGATCGATGCTGACGACGACCACGTCGAAGTCCTTACCGGGAACGAACCGGACCATCTGAAGAGCGCTGGTGAGGCCGTCGAGTTCCTCAGAGCAAAGCATGGGACAGCGGTAATAGACGAGGGCAAGGATGGCGGGCTTTTTGCCGAAGTAGTCGGCGAGATGCACGGATTTGCCCGCGTCGTCGACAAAAGAGAGATTCAGAGGCAGTTGCTGATTGAGGCGCTGCGTGATGCCGACATTGTTGAGAAATGTCGGCGCGGTATCCTGCGTCTGGCCCGTCTGCTTATCGCCATAGCTTGAGACCTGCGCCCAGGCTGCGGGCGCGACCGAGGCGAGACACAACAATAGGGCGGCAGCAACCACGTTTGCCGTTCCCTGCCCATTGCCCCGGATTTTAATTGCGAACCGCACGTTTGCTCCTCTACCGCTATGCCCTACTGTTTTTGCTTCGCTTCTTCGGCTTTTGTTTCGGCCTGGTCGAGCTCGTAGGCCGTACGCGCAAAGCCGTTGGTCAACGGAACGGCAACTTTGGGCTGAACGTCACCCGTCATCAAAGTTTCGTTTTGCTGCTCGGGTGGCGCGACGGGCAGTCCGCGCTGCGCGATGATTTCCATGGCACGCTCGATGGGGATCCTCATCTTGCCCTGCGACTTGTCGACCCAGCTGTAATGAGCCAGCAGCAAATCTTCGCGCTGATGGAGATCGGCGACATCCTGGTTACCATCGTCGAGTTGAACGCGCGGCGTGGGGAACGACTGGGTGAGCTCAGCAACTTTATGCTGCATCTCAGGGTTGGTGGGCAGGTTGCCGAGGTCGCGGATGTTGTTCTTCGGCGTCCAGCGATTGGTGCGCGCCTCTTCCTGATTCATTTTGGCGTCGTCCCGGTCCATCCACGAATTGATCATGTGGCCCATGCCGATGGTGATGACGCCGCAGACCGCAACGAAGACGGCGAGCGAGACGAGGAAGACGATGATACCGGTCACACGAACGTCGGTCTGTTCGTAGCCGGTGGATGCATCCACTTCTTCGGGTTTCCTTCCCATGGATGAGAATCCATCATTGGGAACCCCGGATTGATGGCCGTGCGAATCGTGATCAGGCATGCGCATGCTCCGGTTCGAGAATCTCCGCGACATGCGGATCGTTGGTCTGGACTACCGGACGGGTCTTGAGATTGATGCAGAAGTAGCCAATCCAGAAGGAAGCCATGGCAACGGGGACAGCGATGTATTCGAGGATGCCCCAGCTGAAGTGGAGATTGCGGGCGGCGTCCTTGAAGTTGGGCTCGATGAGCCAGAAAAGATCGAAGGCCTTGGCGAAGATCATCCACTGGCAAACGCGGGTGAGGCGCTTTTTGTTGCGCTTGATGTCGCGCGAAAGAAGCATGGAGAACGGGATGAGCCAGTGGAAGATGAAATCGAGCGTGATGATGACGCCCCAGTGGCCGCGAATGCGATCGAGGTACCAGGGAATCTCCTCCGGCAGGTTGCCGGACCAGATGATGAGGAACTGCGCGAAACCGAGGTAGATATTGAGCATGACGAAGGCGAAGGTCATTTTGCCCAGGTCGTGCTGCTCGGTCTGGCGAAGGATGGTCTTGAAGGGTTCAGCCTTGGAGAGCGCGATGGCCACGATGATGCAGAATGCGAGGACCGAATAACCCTGTCCAACGAGGAAGAGCAATCCGTAAACCGAGGAGAACCAGGTCACGTCCATCGACATGCACCAGTAGATGACGGCCGCGGTCATGGTGAGGGAGTAGATGATGATGCCGGGGCCACTGAAGTTCTCGAGCTTCTTGATCCAGTAGGGCGTGGTGTCCGCTGATTGCCGGTCGCGCTGCAGGCTCATGGAGCTGAGTCGCCACTGATAGAAGAACCAGATGGCGAAGCAGAGCAGGATGACAATCACATACGTGCTGGGATTGAGCATGGGGCGCTTGAAGTCGAGGCAGTGGGCCTGCCCTTCGTTGATGAGACCGGCCTTGAGAGCGGCAGCGGTATCGCTGACATTGGTGTACTGCGCCCAAAGGTAGAGGCGCTTAGAGAAAACCGCGCTAACGATCCAGTAGACGAAAACCAGGGGCAGCGAGCGGCTCATCGCTTCAAGAGGACGGCGGAGCAGCAAGCCCCACTTGCCGCCGGAGCAATATTGCACCATGAGGAGCGCGAGGCCGCCGACGGTCCAGCCGAAGGTTAGCAGCAGGCCGAGCACCCATGCGCGCAGGAAGTGATCCCAGCCGAGCTGGTCCTGTGCCTGGCCAAGAAACGCCAGAATCACGGCGATCACTGAGAAGACACAACCCACGATGATCGCGCGCGACTGCCAGCCATTGACGAAAGCTGGGGCGCTGAGATCAGCGGGTAGCGACTTGGCGTGTGTATCGTGTGCCATTCAATCAGTCCTTACTTCTGGGGCCCTGCGGCCGGTTTGCTTGCTGGAATCGTGATCTTGGGATCTGCCGGATAGCCTGCGGCCATGCCCGGAGTTCCCTCAGCTGCTACAGGGGGGTACGCCTGGATCGCGGTCGCAGGCAATGTCCAGGGTTGCGCATAGCTGGCGGGCAGATTCTGCTCCGCAGCAATATCGCCGAGGCTCTCGACACGCGCGCCCGAGGGGACATCCTGCGCCGTTGCTGCCTGGCTCAACTGCAGAGCGCGAATGTAAGCGGCGACAGCCCAGCGATCGGCAGGCGTAAGTTGCGCAGCATAGTCGGGCATCGCGCCATAGCCGTGGGTCATCACGTAAAAGTAGTGCGAAAGCGGCTGCGCAGTGCGGACCTGGTCATGAAGATTGGCAGCGGGCTTGTAGCCGCGCTCCACGATTTCTCCCAGGCCGTTGCCGACGCGCGAGTGGCAGGGCGTGCAGTAAATATTGAAACGCTCCTGGCCGCGCTGCAGGACTTCTAACGTGACGGGGAACGGCAGCACATTCTGCTCTTCGCGGTAGCCGTTTGCGCCCTGGATCACACCGGTGTAGAAGTAGCTGTCTTCGTGCAGTTGGCCGCGAGCAACTGTATTGAGCACCTGCGGACGCGCGCCACGATGATCAGCGAACATCTCGGAGCCACGCTGGGGTATGAGCTTGGGCTGGTTGTGCATATCCTGGCGGCAGCCGGCAAGGAACGTAAATGCGAAAAGGCCGGCGAAGGTCAGCGCTTTTTTAGGTTTCAGGAGCGAGACCTGCGGCACTCGAAGTTTCGGGAGGAGATGGGCCTGCATTAGTAGTCCACCTCCACGACGGAAGTCGGCGCCATCGTCTCGAGGTAAGCCTTGGTCTCGACGAGGTTGAATTTCGGATCGAGCGCTTCGAGGCATAGGAAAAACTTGTCTGTCGTTGCGCCGTTGCGGAAGTTGGGCGCATTGAACAGCGGGTGATAGAGCTGTGGCAATCCATTGAGGGCAAGCATGCCGAAAGCTGCCGAGAGGCCGGCCCAGAGGATGGTCCATTCATAGGCCGGAACGATAAAGGCCGGCCAGGAATACGTGGGGCGTCCGCCAATGTTGAGCGGATACGCGACGGTAGAAATCCATGTCTCCATGGAGAACATGGCGGCGCAACCCATCATGCCGCCGATCAAGGTGAGAAGCGGAACCTTGTTGCGATGGAAGCCGATGGCCTCGGCCGCTTCTTCGACCGGATAGGGCGTATAGCAATCGAGACGCCGCCAGCCATCCTTGCGCGCCTGTTGTGCGGCGCGAACCAGGTCGCTCGGAGTATCGAATTCGGCCAACAGGCCGTAGGTGCCTTCAGGTGAGGGCATTGTTAATCACCAGCTCCCACTGCCGCTTTGGGCTTGATTTTTGCTGACGGCAGGATCATACGAATTTCGTTCATCGGAATCATGGGCAGGAAGCGCACAAACAAGAGGAACAAGGTCGTGAAGAGACCGAGGGTGCCCACGAAGGTCATGTAGTCCCACTTGGTGGCGCGGTACGTGCCCCACGAGGACGGCAGGAAGTCGCGGTAGAGGCTCGTGACAACGATGACGAAGCGCTCAAACCACATACCGATATTCACCACGATGGAGATGAAGAACATGAAGCTGATATTGGTGCGAAGTTTGCGCGACCAGAGCGTGGTGAGAGGAATGGCGAGGTTGCAGAGAATCAGCGTCCAGTAAGACCAGCCCATGGGACCGAAGGCGCGATTCCAGAACATGAAGGATTCCCAGTGTGAAGCCGAGTACCAGGCCATGAAGGCTTCCATGCCGTAGCCGTAGGCCACGATGAAGCCGGTAGCGAGCATAACCTTGCCCATGTTGTCGATGTGGCGCTCGGTGACGAGCTGCTCAAGGTTGTAGAACTTGCGCAGCGGAATGGCCAGGGTGAGCACCATGGCGAAGCCGGAGTAGATGGCGCCGGCGACGAAGTAGGGCGGGAAAATCGTGGTGTGCCATCCGGGAAGGACGGCGACAGCGAAGTCGAAGCTGATGACGGTATGGACGGAGAGCACCAGGGGGGTGGCCAGACCGGCGAGAAGCAGCGATGCCGTTTCATAGCGCATCCAGTGGCGGACGGAACCGCGCCAGCCCCACGAAAGCAAGCCATAAAAGTACTGGGCAGCCTTGGACTCGGCGCGATCGCGGAAGGTGCCGAAGTCGGGAATCATGCCGAGGTACCAGAACACGACCGAGATGGTGGCATACGTCGAGACTGCAAAGACGTCCCAGAGCAGCGGGGAGCGGAACTGCGGCCAGACGTTCATGGTGAACGGCAGAGGGAAGAGCCAATATCCGAGCCAAGGACGGCCGACGTGAATCAGCGGGAACATGCCGGCGCAGACGACGGCAAAGATCGTCATGGCTTCAGCGAAGCGGCTGATGGAGTTGCGCCAAGTCTGCTTGAAGAGCAGAAGGATGGCGGAGATCAGGGTGCCGGCATGGCCGATACCGATCCACCAGACGAAGTTGATGATGGCGAAGCCCCAGGCGACGGGCTGCGTGATTGCCCAGATGCCGACGCCTTTGAGGAACAGCCAGGTGACGGCGACGAGCAGCACAGTGGCTCCGCCGCCGGCAATGCCGAAGAGCGCGAGCCAGCCCAGCGGCGTGTGCGGTGTGAGCACAATGCTGGAGATCTTCTCGGTGACCGACTTGAAGGTCTGGCCGAGACCGACTACCCGGAATTCTCCCGTTGCCGGGTCAATACCAGGGTCGTTGGGTTTCACTTCTCTGGTTGCCATCGTGACATCAACCCTTTGCCGGTGCGTGTTCCACCGGAGCTTCTTCGAGTTCTGAGTTCAGGTTCAGGACTTCAGCGATGTAAGTGGTCCGAGGCCGCGTGTTCTGATCGGCAAGGACCTGGTAGGTGCGTTGGTTGGCCCGCAGTGCAGCAATCTTGCTGGACTTGTCGTTGAGGTTGCCGAAGGTGATCGCCGATGCGGGGCAAGCCTGCTGGCAGGCGGTGACCACTTCGCCGTCGCGAATGGGGCGGTTTTCCTTATCGGCTTCAATTCTTGCTGCCGTAACGCGCTGCACGCAGTAGCTGCACTTCTCCATCACGCCGCGCGAGCGGACTGAGACATCGGGATTGCGCGAGAGCTTAAGGCTCTCTGTCTCGAAGTCGGAGTAGAGAAGGAAGTTGAAGCGGCGCACTTTGTAGGGGCAGTTATTGGAACAGTAGCGAGTGCCCACGCAGCGGTTGTAGACCATGGTGTTGATGCCTTCGGGCGTGTGCACCGTGGCGCCAACCGGACAAACCTGTTCGCACGGGGCGTTCTCGCAGTGCTGGCAAGTCATGGGCTGGAAATGAGCGCGGGGCGCGGCAAGATCCCCTTCAAAGTAGGTGTCGATGCGCAGCCACTGCATGTTGCGGCCGATGCGCACCTGTTGCTTGCCGACAACTGCAATATTGTTTTCGGCATAACAGCTGACGATGCAGGCATTGCAGCCCACGCAGCTGTTCATGTCGATGGACATGCCCCACTTGTTTTCAGTGTAGGTCCAGTTGGGGAAGAGCGAAGTGCCCATCTCGGGCGTGTCGCGCCCTTCGCCCTCTTGTGCAAAGTTGGGGTTGGCCTTGAACTCTTCAAGCGTCGCGTAGCGGATGATGCCGCGAGGACCGAGGGCTTCGACCGCTTCGAGCGAATGGTTCTGATCGCCGAAGTCGCTGAGATTTTTGCCGCGATGATCCTGATAGTGGCTCTTGGTGATCGCGATGCCCCACTTGCCGTCGACTTTGGCAATGGTGCCAGTGGCATAGTGCGGCGCATCGGACGGACGAATCAGGTAGGCATTGAAGCCGGCACCCGAACCGACGCGGCCTGCGAATTCGCGGCCGTATCCGAGATAGACCGTGACGGAATTCTCGGGATGGCCTGGAGCGACGATTACCGGCGCCTTGACCTTGCGTCCTGCAACTGTGATCTCGAGGATGTCATCTTCTTCGACATTCAACTTTGTGAGCATGGCGCCAGAAACGATGGCAGCGTTGTCCCAGCTGAGATTTGTTACAGGCTTGGGCAATTCCTGCAGCCAGCCAACATTGGCCCAGCGGCCGTCGTAGATGTTGGGATCGGGACGGAAGATGATTTCGATGGCTTCCTTCGATGAAGGCGCGGGCACCCTGGGCGCAGGAGCAGCTTTGGCGGCGCCGGCAGCGTAAGTGGAATCGGCGATCCATCCATCATGCAGAGCCTTGCGCCAACCGGATTCAAAGTCGCCTTTGATGTTGGCCTTCTGCGTGGTACGGACCGCTTCGTAAGAGCCGAGCAGCGGCTCGTCAAGAAGAGTCTGGAAGACGTCGTGCGCGCTATGGCCGGCGTAGAGCGGATCGATGAGAGGCTGGACGACCGAAACGGTGCCGTCGTAGGCGCGCGCATCGGACCAATACTCGAGATAGTGCGCGGAAGGAATGTGCCAGTGTGCGATCTGACCGGTTTCGTCGACCTGCATGCCGAGATGAGCGACGATGTTGGCCTTGCTGAGAGCATCGGCAAAGTTGAGATCGGCAGGCGCGGTGTAGATGGGATTGGCGTTGAGGATGACGAGCCAATCGACCTTACCGGCTTTGAGATCAGAAACAAGGGATTTGAAATCGGCGACCTGATCGCTGGGAACCGGAACAGCGGTCTCAGAAGACACAGTGACAGTTTTGCCGACGTTGCCGAGTGTCTCGTTGATCCCGGCAGCGATGGCTGCGACCGATGGATCCTGATAGAGACCGGGGAGCACGACGCTCTTGCCTGCGCTGGCTTTCAGGTCTTTGGCCACGCTGGCGAGGAACTTCGCCTGTTCGGCGGTCCAGGAATAAGACGGAGCGTCGATGCCCGAAACGCCCACAGCCTTGGCAAGCTCTGCCGCGAAGGCAGGAACTTCGCTGGCACGAAGACCGAGGCGATGCTCGGCTTTCATGCCGGTGGTGGTCGTGGAGCTTTCGATGGCGTAGAGACGGTTCATGCCGCTGGCTGGATCTTTGCGGCGGCCCGCATAATCGGCAACGAGCTTGTGGAAGCCGGGATACGAAGCGCCAGAAAGGAAGTCCGCGTCCAACGAAACGATTACGTCTGCATTGGCGAGCGAGTATTGCGTTGCAGGCCCGTCCTGAAGCCAGGTACCGGCAACGGCGGGATCGTACTGCACCAGTCTGGCCTTGGGATAAGCAGCTTGCACGGCTTTCCATTGGCGAGCCAGCGTAGGCGATGTAATGGTCTCGCTCAGAAAATAAAGACCGGTACCGTCCTTGGTGGCGGCTGCCTTGAGGCGCAATTCCTGGGCGAACTCGGCCCACTGACGGCTTTCGCCGCGATAGAGCGCTTCCTTGGAGCGATCCGGATCGTAAAGATCGAGAAGCGTGCCTTGTGTGAAGACATCGGAAGAGCCGTGGTTGTAGGCGTGCTCAGGGTTGCCATCCACTTTGACGGGACGATACTGATCGCTCTTGACGAGCAGCGGCACCGCGCCGGTGACGAAGGGATGCGCGGTGGCAAAGTAATTGGGCTTGCCGAGAATGAGATCTTCCGGCGCCTTGACGTAGGGGTAGATCGGCTCGTCGGGCTGCTTGGTGCATCCGGCAAGGCCGGCAAGAGCCATGGAAGCGCCCATCAGCTTCATGAAGCCGCGGCGGGAGACGGGATCGACCCATTCCTGTGCAGCAGAGGGAAATTCGCGTTCGACGGCGGCCTGAAAGTCAGCAGTATTGGCGAGCTCATCGATGGAGCGCCAGTAGCGCTTTCCCTTTACACCTTTGAGGTCTTGCCTTACCTGTGCCAGGGTCATGGGCGCCGCATTTTCAAATTGGGCAGCCTTGTTGTCTTTGTTTTCCAAGGTGTTCCCCGTGAGATTGGTTCCATTAAGGTCGCTTTGGCTCATCGGTGGCAGACCTCGCAGCTTGTGAGGTCTTTCGGAGTCCGAATCTTGTAGTGGTCAACCAGGAAATGGCCGAGTTCGGCCTGACTGGTGAATTTGGCGTAAGACGTTGCCGTAGGCAGCGTCGCAGCGGTGACATCGGAAGCGAAGCCCTTTGTGCCGGCAAGCGGAAGATGGAGCGAGGCCACTTCAGGGCCGGCTTCTCCCGGATCCTTCACGACACAATTGACGCCTTGCGCCGTGGGGGTGCCGGTCTTGTCGTCGCCGACCGAGCACCACACCGGATGCTCTTCAGAGGGGCTCTCCCAAGCCATGCTGTAGATCTGCGAAGTGGGGCGAATGTTTTTGGCGGGATTGCGGTGGCAGTCGAGGCACCATTCCATCTGCAGCGTGTTCTGCGCATACATCAGCGGCATCATGTCAACGCGGCCGTGACAGGTAGAACAGCCCATGCCTTTGTTCACGTGAATCTCGTGGCTGAAGTAGACGAAGTCGGGCAGGTCATGCACCTTGGTCCAGACGAGTGACTGGCCGGTGGCCCAGCTGTCGCGCACGGGCTGCAGGAGTTGTGCGTTGGTCCAGATCTGCGCATGGCAGTTCATGCAGGTCTTGGTGGGAGGGATGCCGGCGTAGCTCGACTTTTCTACAGTGACGTGGCAGTACTGGCACTGAAGGCCGAGGCCCTGGACGTGATGCTTATGACTAAAGGGCACTGGCTGATCTGGGCGCTGGCCTTGACGGGTAACCCAGGGAGAGCGCTGCAACTGGTCGAGCGTAACTCCAAGTGCGATCACAATCAGCCCCGTTAAAACCAGGCTCGCGCGAGCCAAAGCATTGGAGCTGCGATCAAATATCTGCGCCATGAATGCTTTCCTGCTTGTTGTTCCTGAATTTGCTTTTTCGCAGCATGTGCTTTGTGCTGGCGGTCACATAGCTTGCGGTTAATTTTTGTTTGATTGCGAGGAAGTGCTGCGCTTCGGACTACCCCGAAAGTTAACTATAGCAGTCTGAAGCCGGTACGCAACCTTTGCAGCGTTGCAAAACAGAAAAAATGTTTGTCACGCGCAAAGCGCGTATGGCGCAGAAAAGAAAACGCATTGTGACAACGGCGCGATGGGGGAAGACACGGGCGAGTCCCTGGCATCTCGCGTACCAGAGAATGGGATGTTGCACACAAAAATAGCACGCTTGCTTCGGCAGGAACCAGCGGTTGCGGAGGACTGTTGCACCTTCGACGCCGGATGGGCAACGTGCACGCGGTCTCCGAGGCCCGATCAGCGGCCTTCCGGTGGTGTGGCGCATGTTTCAGCGAAGGACTCATCAGGGGATGTTGCCGGCCATCCCACAATGACGAGGAAGACATCGAGCACGAAGAGGCCAATGGCGAGATCGTTGAAGAGGGTTGCCTCGGCCAGGTTGGGCCAGAGTTGGTTGGCGGCCCAGAGCAGAAACGCGACTGCCAGGAGAACAGCTTTGACGAATTCGCGCGCAGGCGGCCGATGCGCGGCCTGGTAGGCGAGGTAGGCAACAGCGATCATGCCGAGGGGGAACGCGCCCAGCAGATCGTGCGCGCCTGCGGGAAAAAGGCTGGGGGCTGCGTCCCAGATGAAGAGAATGACGACTCCGGCGAGGGTTAGCAGACCAAGGAGCAACGGGAGAAGCCGACGCGTGCGGCTGAGGCGAGGAAACATGCACCCATTATCGGTCGCGGAGCAAAAGGAAGGCGTAAAGACGGGCATGGAGGAACGAAGACTTCCTGTCTCAGGGAGCGCAAGGAAAACTCGATCCTGGATGATTCAGCCGTGATGGAAGTAGAAGACATTTCCATCGAGGTCTTTCACCGTGAATTGGCGAAGTCCCCAGGGCTTTGTTTCCAGGGGCTCGGCGATGTTGGCGCCGAGCGATTTCAATTCCATGTAGGTTGCATCGATGTCTTCAGCGAACAACCAATGAATGCCCGGCTCGAAGGGCGCTGCCCTTTGCCGAAAGAAGATGACCACTTTCTCGCGTGAGACAGACCCAATTCCCTTGTCTGGATAAAGCCATCCGATCTCGAACCCCAAGGCATCCCGGTAATGTTCTTGCGCACGCTCGACATCGAGGACCGGCAACTCCGGGACTGGCGGACCAATCGCGGTCAATTTTAGGTTGGAGCTCATGATGGTCCTCCTCGTCTTCCTTTATGCAGCAAGACAGCTCGCGCGTCAAAACCAGGACCTCCCTCCCTCAAGAGCAGGATGCGCTTTAGACTCGGGCAAGGGCTGGTCTCTCAGGCGCGGCTCTGTGTTGCATTAGAATTCGAAAGAGCATTCAGGCCTTCGGATCCACCGTCTCAAATCAATTGGAACTGCTTCGCGGGCAAGTGTCCGGCGATGGCGGTGTCGGAATCTTTCATGCGGACTCACATCGAACGCCGAGTGAGAATCGCGATACAAAGGTAAGGACTATGCGCTACGCAGGATTGCTTGTGATGCCGGCCGGGTTCCTGCTGTCGATTGCAGCCATCCTTCTTTTTCCGGACCCGATGCCGCGCGTGGCATTCGTGCTGAGCGGGCTGGCGGTGGAAGGGATGGGGCTGACCGTGGCGGTGCGCGGCCATATGGAGTCGCGCGGAGACAAGAGGCCATGACAGCTCCGACACCCATGTCCGAAGCGACATTTGCATTGACGCTGGGGCTGCTGCTGCTGGCGCCGCTGGCAATTGCCGGAGTCGCGCTCATCAATACGGGGCTGGGGCGATCGCGTTCGGCAGCGCAAGCGTTGCTGGGATCGCTGGGCATGATCTCGGTGGCGGTCCTCGTCTTTGTGTTTGTCGGGGCTATGTGGGCTGATGGCGGCTCGGGGCTGGGTCACGTATTTCATTTCTCCGGCAAACCATGGAACTGGGCCGGGACCGGTCCTTATCTCCTGCAGGGTTTCGAAGCAGAGGCCGGCCGAAATCAATTGGAGTTGTTGTTTGAAGTATTGGCGGTTGCACTCGCTGTGCTGATTCCCTGGGGCTCGGGTGCTGACCGGTTGAGGCTTTCGGCAGGCGCCGCGCTTGCCGCGGTGTTCGCGGGGGTGGTCTTCCCTTTCGCAGCGCACTGGGTATGGGGCGGAGGCTGGCTGCGAGAGCTCGGCAAGAACTTCGGCCTGGGTGGCGGCTTTCTCGATGGTGGCGGCGCAGCGACTGTGCACATGCTGGGTGGGCAGGCGGCGCTGGTCGTCGCGTGGATCACAGGCTCAAGGCGCGGCAAGTTTCCCAAGGAAGGGCTTTCGACGGCAATGCCGGGGCACAACGCCGTGTATGTGTTGTTCGGCTGCCTTGTCGCGCTGGCCGGCTGGCTGGCGTGGAACACCGCAGGGGCAGTCTTGTGGCTGAGCGCATCGCCTGAAAAACTGCCACTCGTTGCGGTGAATACATTTCTTGCGGCCGGAGCGGCACTGGCGGCTACGTTCACGGTGACGCGCGTGCGCTTCGGGAAGCCCGATGCGAGCCTCTGCGCGAACGGTTGGCTGGCGGGTCTGGTCACGTCGAGCGCGTGCGCGGGCATCGTATCGCCGCTGGCGGCTGCGTTTGTCGGGCTGGTCGCGGGAATTGCGACGCCGCTGCTGGTGGAATTTTTGGAGTTGGCAGTGTCGGTCGACGATCCTTCGGGTGCGATTGCGGCGCATGCATTCAGCGCGTTGTGGGGCCTGGCAGCAGCGGGCGTGTTTGCGCCGGGGTCCGGCCAATTCACGGCGCAGCTGGTGGGCATTGCCACGATGCTGGGGTTCTTTCTGCCGGTGGTCTATGGGCTGTTCTTCGTGCTGAACCGGATGGTTCCCTTCCGCGTAGATCCCGATGGAGAGCGCATCGGAATGGATCTGCATGAACTGGGCGGCGGCGCCTATCCGGAGTTCGTGGTGCATCGGGACGACTCGTACCGGTAAGACCAGGCCATCGCACATCGGGCACATCGAAGTGCACCTTATAATTTGGCGCAAGGATCAACCACTGCATGGGCGCACTCAGCCACCTCTTTTACCCGTGGGGCCTGTTGTTGCAGGCGGCAGCCATTATTCATTTCATTCGCCGCCGACCGGACAACTACTGGATCTGGGTCATTCTCTTTCTGGGCCCAATCGGCGCACTGGTGTATCTATTTGCCGAAGCGGTGCCGGACATTGGGCTACTGAACCATTCGTTCAAGGGCATCTCGCGGCGCAAGCGAATAGCGGCGCTGGAGCTGGCCATTCGCGACAACCCCTCACCAGGCAACTACGAAGAGCTGGGCGAGCTTTTTCTCGAGGACAACAAGCTGCAACAGGCGCGTGCGGCATTCGATCACGCAATTGCTGCGCGGTCGAATACGCTGGACTGCTTTTACCGGCGCGGTATGTGCGCTTTGTTGCTGGGCGATGCGCAGGCGGCATTGCCCGATCTGGAAATGGCGGTCAATAAAGATCGCAACTACGACTTTAATCGTGCGGGTGGATTGCTGGCACATGCCTATGCATTGACCGGACAGCGGGAGAAAGCCGAGACTCTGTTTCGCCAAGTCACGGTATTGTCGACGTTATCGGAGACGTATCTGAACTTCGCCGATTTGCTCGCATCTGAGGGAAAGAATGCGGAAGCTCGCGCGTGGGCGCAAAAAGTGCTGGACAAGCAGCCAACGATGCCGCGCTATCTTCGACGTCGCGAACGGCCGTGGTTTCAGCGAGCACGCAAAATCCTGAAGCGAGTGCCGGCATGAGATCGTGAAGTGCAGCCGAACGGAAAGCCGCCCCCTTCAGCGCTTGGCGAGCAGCAGCATGAGACAGAAGATGACGACCGGAACGAGCGCCATTCCCGCATAAAGAATAGCTTTCCGGTTCATTTTTCGCTTGCTCTTGCGGTCAGTGGAAGAAGCGGCTCGATCTTCTACACCGACCTCCTCCTGGTGCTCGAGATCCCTCATCATTTCACTGGCAGTGGAATAGCGATGGCGCGGCTCGCGTTCAAGAGCTCGAAAGATGATTTCCTGGAGCTCCGGCGAGATCGCGGGATTCAGCTCACGGGGTGGCATGGGATCGTGGAGCAAGCGCTCATTCATGGCCGCCAGTGGATTGGGCTCAACGAATGGCACGCGGCCGGTCAGCATCTCGTAGAGCATGATCCCGAGGGCGTAAATGTCGCTTCGCTGGTCGCCGCGTTGACCTCTGACCTGCTCTGGCGAGATGTAATCGGGCGTGCCCAGCGTGGCGGAGAGATTCACGAAGGTGAGGCGGCGCGCGTCTTCCTTCATCGCGATGCCGAAGTCGATGAGCTTGATTGTGTCATCGGGGCCGACCATGACGTTCTCGGGCTTTAAGTCGCGATGAACAATGCCATGCTTGTGCATGTAGTCGAGGGCGTCGCAGATGCCGAGGGTAATGCGGATGGCGCGATCTGTGGGAAGTGTCTTTTCTTCGTTCAGGAGGACGCGAAGGAGTCGACCATCCACCCACTCGCTCACCATGTAGGCTCGGCTGCGTTGTTCGTGATTGAAGGTTTTTACGATGCCGGAATGCTCGAGGAGCTGGCCAATCTCTTCTTCCCTTTTGAATCGCTCGACCAGCACCGGATCTGCTTCCATCTCGGCATGAGGAACTTTGACGGCAACCTTAAGGCCGGAAGTCTCATCGATTGCCCTGTAAAGCACCGACATGCCGGTGCGGGCAACGACGGCCTCAATCCTGTAGTGGTCGAGAGTGTCTCCCGGTTCAAACTGGCTCATGGCGCCCCAGGGCCTATCGTTTCCTGCTACTTGCGGCACGCCTCATTGTTTCACGCCGGCGCATAAGAAATTTATAGAGAAGACGGAAGGAAATAGTGAGTATTGAGGGGGCGTATCTGGTTGGATTCTCGAAGAGAGCCGGGTGGCAGGAACGGGCATTGGTTCTATGATGGAGGTCTGCGTATGCCCCGCACCCTGAGACCTCTCGCGGCTTGCCTCTGGCTCGCGACCGCGCTGGCCCCATCGTTCGCAGCCACTGCGGCCGCAGGCCGAACTGCGCATCCCGGCGAATTTCAGGAAACCGGCTTTCTAAACCGCACGCTTGAGCTTCATGGCGTGCAATACCGTTTTCAGGTTTATCTACCGGAAGAGTTCTCCCGGAACGACCATCGCCAATGGCCAATCATCCTTTTCCTGCACGGACGCGGGGAACGGGGCGGCGAAGGAATGTGGCAAACACAGATTGGCCTGCCCCAAGCGGTGCGCGACCATCCGGAACGGTGGCCCTTCATCATCGTGATGCCGCAATGCCCGCAGGCGCACTATTGGACCGATCCGGACATGATGACGATGGCGATGACGGCTCTGGATCAGGAGACAACCGAATTTCACGCAGATACGAACCGCACGTATCTGACGGGCCTGTCGCTGGGTGGCTACGGGTCCTGGGAATTGGCGAAGACCTACCCGAAACGCTGGGCGGCCATTGCGATTGCGGCGGGCGGGGTTTTCTGGAGTTACGCACCGGACCGCTGGCACGAGGTGACAACGCTTCCCGCGGAGTATGCGCACGCGCTGGGGCGCACGCCGGTCTGGATCTTCCACGGAAGCCTGGACCCGGTGGTGCCGGTTCGCGAAGACGAGGTCATGTTCGATGCTTTCAAGGCTGCAGGTGGACATATACGTCTCTGGGTTTACCAGGGGCTGCAGCATGACTGCTGGTTCCGCGCATTTACTGAGCCCGAGCTTCCGCGCTGGCTGCTGGCCCACAAACTTGGACAAAAGCCGGAGCCTCCGCCGCTCTCTGAGAAGCTGGTGATTCCGCTGCATCCGGTTCCGCTGAAGCTGACACCCGCCCAGCTGGACGAGTTTGCAGGAGAATACACCGACGAGCATGGTTTGATGGCGGTCACGATCTTCCGGCAGGGCGATCAGCTTTACCAGAAGAATCTGCATGGGGAGATCAACGAGCTTGCTGCCGAGTCGCTGGCAGCCTTGTACTATCCGAACGGAACCAGCATAACCCGTATTTTGGTTGAGCGGGACGCGCAGGGGCATGTGACCGCGTTGACCCTAAAGGACGACCGGCATGAGGAGCGCTGGGAACGAATCCGGCCCGGTGCGCGTATTCACTCCCAGCCGGGATGAGCGCGACTGGCCTGACGCGGCTGCGCGACAGGCGGACACCCTGGCCGAGGAGGCGATCATGTTTTGCAGCGCTTGTGGTCATGCATTGGTTCCTGGACAGCCAGTCTGTCCGCAATGCGGGCGTCCCCTGATGGCACCGTTGCCAAGTGCTCCGATTATGCCCAACATTGACTTCCAGTTGCAGAACTATGCGAGCCGGATTCGCGCGCTGAGCATCGTCTGGTACGTGTATGGCGGGCTTTCGCTGGCGCTGGGCATTGCCGGGCTGCTGTTTGCCAATGCTTGGTTTCACGGCAATTTCGGGTCTTTTCCGCACGGGCCATGGAATCACGATACTTTTGGGCCAAATTTCCTGGGTCCCGCATTCGTGCACCTCGCGTTTGCCTTCCTGATTGTGCGGGCGGGACTGGCTCTTGCGGCCGGCTGGGGACTGACTGAGCGTGCTTCGTGGGGCCGCGCGGTGGCGATTGTGGCTGCAGTGTTCTCGTTGCTGCGGTTCCCGATTGGTACGGGGCTTGGGATCTGGACGCTGGTGACCCTGCTTGGCTATCGCAACGCCACGCTCTACGACCATCTGTAAGCGCGATCGCGAACGGCGTTCTATTCGCCGCGCTGCGCCAGGATGGGATCGACGGAAGCCGCACGCAGCGCCGGCAGAATCGAAGCCGCAACGGAGAGCAGCAGCAAGGCCCCGGCCGCGAGCGTGAGCACCAGGGGATCGAAGCGGCTTACGCCGAAGAGAAGGGTCTGCAGCAATCCTGAAGCAAACAGGGCGCCCGCCAGTCCCACTACACAGCCCAATGCGGCAAGTTTGGCACCCGACACGAGCACGAGCTGGAGAATGGCGCGTCGCGACGAGCCGAGTGCCATGCGAATGGCCATCTCCTGTTCGCGTGAGGCCACGGAAAATGCGATGACGCTGTAAATGCCGAGAATGGCCAGAATAACCGCTGCAATGGCAAAGCCGGAGATGAGTGCCGTGTTGAAACGCCGCGGAGCTTCGCTGCTGGAGACGGCCTGCTCCATGGTTTGCAACTCGGTGAGTGGCAGCAGAGGATCCACGGCATGTACTGTCGCGGTGAGAGTGTTCTCCATTTGCTCCGCAGGCTGAGCAGAGCGCAGAACGATGTAACCGGCGTTGCCGTTGAGGTCGTCCGGCGGCGCCGCGGAGCCCCAATCGTCGTCCACCTGGCCGAGGGGAGTGTAGTACTGTTCGCGCGTTGGCGTGTCGGGCGAGCTGAGCTGAACATCGGCCACGACGCCTACGACTGTCATCCACGGAGTCGGCATGGCGGACGTACCCAGGCGCAAATGCTTTCCAATCGCGTCCTGGCCGGGCCAATAGTGCTGGGCCAGCTTGTGGTTCACGACGACGACCGGCTGGCTTCCCTGGCGGTCATCGGGCGTAAACGCGCGTCCGCGGAGCAAGCGCATTCCGGTGGCCGGAAAGAAATTGCCAAGAATCTCGGAAACCGTGGCCAGGTTCAGGTTGGCGCCGGGCGGCGGCGTGTAGTTCTCGACCTGGAAGTTTTGGTATCCGTAAGCTCCAACCGCAGGCAGCGTGGTGGTAATGGCTGCCGCAGTCACTCCCGGGGTTTGCTCGAGACGCTCGAGAACCTGCCGAGTGAATGCGTCGATTTGCGATTGATGCACGTATTGCTTCTGGGGCAGAGCGTAAGCGGCGATTGTGGCGTGGTCGGGCCGGAAGCCGAGATCGACTGCGCGCATTTTCTCGAAGCTGCGCAGTAGAAGTCCGGATGCCGTCAGCAGCACCAACGCCACGGCAATTTCAACGACGACAAGTGCCGAGCGCAGACGGCCTTGGCCGGCGCCGGCTGAGCCCGTGCGCCCACCCTCCTTGAGATTGGAGTTCACGTCAGTCCGCAGCGCGGCGAGAGCTGGAACAAGGCCACAGAGTATTCCGGTCAATACGGCGAGACACAACGCAAAACCAACGATGTTCCAGTTGAAACTAATCTCAGCAATGCGCGGAAGGCTCTCCGGCAGGAATGCCGTGCCCACGCGCATGAGGATTGCGGCAGCAGCGAGACCAACAACCCCGCCGGAGACGCTGAGCACGAGGCATTCGACAATTCCCTGCCGCAGCATGGCAAGCGCGCGCGCGCCGAGAGCGAGGCGGATGGCGACATCGCGCTGACGGCGAATGGCGCGCACCAGCATGAGGCCTGCAAGATTGGCACAGGCAATGAGCAATACCACAGCGACAGCGAAGAACAAGGTCCGCAAGACGGGCCGAGCATCGATCGTGATCTGTTCCTGCAGTCGACGGATGGCGGGCGTGATGTGCAGGTTGGCAAACATGGGAGGGAGGTTGTGCCCCATCGCCTGCGCAACCGCTTCGGCGTCGGTCTGCGCCTGCTGGATGGAGATGCCGGGCTTAAGACGGCCGACAATGCTGTAGCCCCAATATGCCGCGGCGACAGGAAGTAATTCGGCCGGTTGGAAACTCATGGGCACCCAAAGTTCGCAGCGATTGATCTGGCCGCGGACGAGGGGAAACTCAAATTCGCGCGGCATGACGCCAATGACGATGTACGGTTTACGCTCGAGGAGGATCTTGGTGCCGAGCACATGCGGATTGCTTTGAAACCGCCCGACCCATGTGGCATAGCTGAGGACGGTGACTTGTTGGTGATGATCGTCTTCGTCCTGCGTAAAGACGCGGCCAAGCATTGGCTGGACGCCGAGCGCGGGAAATACGCCGCCGGTCAAACGCGCTCCGTCAATCTGAGCTGGTTCGCCAAGACCCGATAGCTCGAAGGACACTCTCTGATATCCCCCGAGCGCGGAGAACGCATGCGCGTCGCGGGTGTAGGCACGAATATCAGGCACGGTGACCCCCGTCATCGTGCCCTCAGGAATGTCGATCCCCGTAATCCGATCGCCGAGAATCACCACTCGGCTTGAATCAGGAAATGGCAATGGCCGCAAAAGTACAGCTTCGACGACGGAATAGATAGCAGTTGTGGCGCCGATGCCGAAGGCCAGCATGGAAATGCTTGTGACAGCAAACGCGGGCGACTTGAGGATCTGTCGGAACGCGTATTGGAGATCGAGCAGAAGGGTCCGCATCGCGCCGGGGCTCGTAAGTGAAAGGACTGCTGCCCGATCCTCCCTTTCTGAAATGAACATAAGGATACCCCAGCACCGCAGCCCGGAGATTGAGTACCGAAGGAGCCATTCGCTGTGATCGTACCCATCCGCGGTGAACCGCAGAAATGCGTGAACCAGTCCGCCAGTTTTGAACACTGGATTTTGGGATTTTGAGCAGCGAAGCCCGGAGAGTGGCGGCAGACCCCCAGTGACGGATGCCACTGCCGGGGTATTTGCGGCTGCACTACAATCGAGGGCATGAGTTTTCCTGCAAGCCGGATGCGCCGTTTGCGCCGCACAGAATCGCTGCGGGCGCTCGTGCGCGAAACGACGCTCGAGCCCGGCGACCTGATCTATCCACTTTTTATTTGCCCTGGAAAAGGTGTTCGCAACGCTGTGAGCTCGATGCCCGGCGTGTTCAATTTGTCGGTCGATGAAGCAGTGCGCGAGGCTGAAGAGGCCGCGAAACTGGGTGTGGGCGGCCTGCTGCTGTTTGGCCTGCCGGCGACCAAGGACGAGCAGGCTACAGGTGCGTACGACGAGCACGGCATTGTGCAGGAAGGATTGCGGGCGATCAAGCAGTCGGCTGCGGCAGCCAGGCTGGTGCTGATTGCCGACGTTTGCCTCTGCGAATACACGAGTCACGGCCACTGCGGTGTGGTGGTGAAGGCGGGAGAAACTTTTGAGGTCGACAACGACCCTTCGCTGGAGCTTTTGGCGAAGACGGCGACAAGCCTTGCCAAGGCGGGAGCGGATGTGGTGGCTCCCAGTGACATGATGGACGGGCGGGTGGCGGCCATTCGTGAAGGGCTGGACAAGGCGGGCCTGACGGACACACCGATCCTGAGCTATGCATCGAAGTTCGCGTCCGCATTTTATGGACCGTTCCGCGAGGCAGCCGATTCAGCGCCACAGTTTGGCGATAGACGCACCTACCAAATGGATGGCGCGAATCTTCGGGAGGCGATGCGCGAGATTGCGCTGGATCTGGACGAAGGCGCAGACATGATCCTGATGAAGCCGGCAATGCCTTATCTGGACGTGGTGCATGCGGCGCGGGAGCGCTTTGGCGTGCCGATGGGCGCTTACCAGGTGTCGGGCGAGTATTCGATGCTGCAGGCGGCTTTCGAAAAAGGCTGGCTGGATCGCGATCGGGCGATTTTGGAGTCGCTGGTAGGGATGCGCCGTGCTGGAGCCGACTTTATCGTGACTTATTTCGCCAAGGACGCTGCCAAGCTGCTCTAGTGCAGATTCGATTGCACTGGTTTCGGAATTGAGCCATCCGGGCCGTCGGATTGGTGAGCGTCTAGAACTTTCGCCTCAGATATTCGAAGACCGCATAACCGATGCAGGCCGAAATCATGGCGATGGAAAAGTTTGTCGCCGTAAAAATGTCGGCAAGCCCCTGCGCGAAAGTCTTCCCTGCCCCATTTGCGACTGTAAATTCGCCCATCAGCAGATTCGAATAAAACAAAAAAATGATGAACGCAACCTCGATCACGCCGCGCAACACGGGGCTCGAGCGCTTTTGAGGATCGTCCGTTTGAGTCATGGGAATTCCTATCGTAGCAAGCGACTGCTGAAAATCAAATGCAATTCGGCGGGGTCCGTGTTTGCCTGTACGCCGCACAAATCGCTTTGCGGGAACAGGCATGTGTGTTTTTCTAATTGCACCCGCCTATGCTCAAGCACCTTGAACGGTACTTTGAATTTGCCCATCTGGGAACGAACTGGCGCACAGAAATTCTGGCAGGTGTCACGACATTTTTGACGATGGCTTACATCGTCCTCGTGAACCCCGCGATTTTGGCGGCCGCCGGCGTGCCATTGCCGGCGGTGACGGCGGCGACGTGCCTCTCCGCGGCATTTGGTTCCATCCTGATGGGCATCATTGCGCGCTACCCGATCGCGCTGGCACCGGGCATGGGCTTGAATGCCTACTTCACCTACACGGTGTGCCTCAAGATGCATGTGCCCTGGCAGACGGCGCTGGGCGCGGTGTTTCTCTCCGGCATGATTTTTCTGGCTTTGACGGCGGCGGGAATCCGCCAGATGATCCTTCGCTCCATTCCGCACGAACTTTATGCGGCGGTGGCAAGCGGAATCGGGCTGTTCATCGCATTTATCGGTTTTCGCAACGCAGGACTGGTAGTGGTGGATCCAGCGACGATGGTGGGGCTCGGCAATATTCGCAATCCAACCACGGCGCTGGCGCTGTTCGGACTCATCTTGATGGTTGCGCTCGAAATCAAGAAGGTGCGAGGCTCGATCCTTATCGGCGTAGTGGTGACGACGGGAATTGCCTGGGCCCTTGGCCTGGTGCACTGGACGCCGATGGGCGGCGGATTTGCGGCACTGACGCAGACTGCGTTCAAACTCGACATCCGCGGCGCAATCAACAAGGGCCTGCTCGAGATCATCTTCGTCTTCTTCTTCGTCGATCTGTTCGACAATCTCGGCACACTGGTGGCTGTGACCAAGCGTGCCGGGCTGCTTGCATCGGATCATTCGATTCCGCGGCTGAACCGGATTTTGCTGGCGGACGCGACGGCAACGGTGTTTGGGTCGCTGACAGGTACGTCTACGGTTACGAGCTACGTGGAATCGACCGCGGGTGTGGCGGCGGGCGGCCGCTCCGGCGTGACGGCAATCGTGACAGGACTTCTGTTTCTTGCAGCGGTCGGCGCGGCGCCGTTTGTTGGCGTTGTGCCGCAGGCTGCGACGGCACCGGCACTCATCCTGGTGGGTTCGCTGATGCTGGCGACAATTACGGAGATTCGTTGGCACGAGCCGCTGGTTGCGGTTCCCGCATTTCTCACCCTGGTGCTCATCCCACTCACCTACTCGATCGCGAACGGTTTGGGGTTCGGCATCATCGCCTGGGCGGTGCTGCACCTGGTGACCGGCAACTACCGCAAGCAGGATTGGCTGCTCTATATTCTTGCCGTCCTGTTTCTGCTGCGCTTCGTCTATCTGGGCGCAAGCTAGAATAGCGCTGAGTCACAAATTCAGCAGCGCGGCGAGTTCCCATGCATTGGTATCACTACCTGTCGTATTTCTTTGGCGGAGCTTTCCTGGCGAATAGTTTGCCGCACATCGGCAACGGCATTTCCGGGCGGCCGTTTCAGAGCCCCTTCGCGAAACCGCCGGGGCAAGGACTCTCATCGTCGACGGTGAATGTCGTGTGGGGCTTCTTCAATCTTTTTCTGGCGTACGTGCTCGTGATGCAGGTAGGGACGTTTGACCTGCGGAATCCCGCTGATTTTGGTGCTCTGGGAGCGGGCATGCTGGTGTTGGGGACCATGATGGCGCGAACCTTTGGGCGCTTCCACGGAGGCCTGAAACGGTGATGAGAAAAATGGCGTGCCTGCTGCTTTTGCTCGCACTTGCCGGTTGCGCCTGTTCGGAGGCGTTGGCTGCGGACTCGTATCGCGTGGTGCACAGCTATCCGCACGACTCGGGCGCGTTCACGCAGGGCTTGATTTATTTGGACGGCCACCTCTACGAGAGCACCGGGCTGAATGGCAAATCTTCGTTGCGCGCAGAGGACCTCGAGACGGGGAGCATTCTGAGCTTTCACGATGTGCCGCGCCAGTATTTTGCCGAGGGTCTGACAGATTGGGGCAATACGCTCGTCCAGCTCACCTGGGAGACGCACGTCGCTTTCGTTTACGACCGCGCGACATTTCATTTGCTGCGAACATTTCACTTTGACGGAGAAGGCTGGGGATTGACGCACGATGGAAAGAGTCTGATCCTGAGCGATGGCACAGCGACTTTGAGATTTCTTGATCCGTCGACATTCAAGGAAACGCGGCGCATCACGGTGCAAGACCATGGTAAGCCGGTGCTGCAGTTGAATGAGCTCGAGTTTATCCACGGAGAAATCTACGCGAATATCTGGCACGAGGACCGCATCGCGCGCATTTCTCCCGCAACCGGCAAGGTTATCGGATGGATCGATCTGGCGGGGCTATTGCCTGCCAATCAGCGTTCGAGCACTGAAGCAGTGCTGAACGGCATTGCCTATGATGCTGCGCATGATCGCCTGTTTGTGACCGGCAAGCTGTGGCCGAAGATCTTCGAGATCAAGGTCGTGCCAGAAGCAGTCAAGCCCGTTGCGGCGCACAAGCAGAACTAACCCGCTATCCGTCTCCACTGCTGTTGCATTCGTCACATTGCCGGGTATCGACGCGTGGGTATACTGCTGCGTCGAGGCAAACGTCATGGACCTTCTCTCTGTGCCCACCGTGATGCAGAACGCGGCGATTCTCACCGTCATCCTGGCTTTTATCGGATACCTGGTGACGTTCCTGAGTGCGCGGATGCTGGCCCGGCGGCGCGACAAGCTGGAGTTGGTCAACAAACGGCTGAACGAGTTCTACGGGCCGCTCTACGTGGCATCGGAGGCGGGTACTATTGCGTATCGGTCCCTGCTCAACAGGCAAGGCAAGGAGAAGAGTGATCCAATTCTCGACTCGGAGATGAAGGAGTGGACTCTGTGGATGACGACGATCTTCATGCCGCTGAATGATATTCGCGAAAAGATCATCATCGAGAAGGCTTATTTAATTGTCGAAGAGCGAATCCCGCAGTGCCTGCTGGATTTTGTGACACACGTTGTGGGTTATAAGGCTGTGCTGTCGAAGTGGGCAGAAGGCGACTACGCAGAGCGCCGCTCCACGATAGGCTGGCCACCGGAGTTTGATACGTATGTGCGCAAATCCTACGCCGCGCTGAAGGCGGAACAGACGGTATTAATGCATGGTGTTCTGTGGCGGCTCTATCGGTCAATCATCAACGGCCGCAAGAAGGGCGAGCGCGAAGGACAAGTCTAGGGGGCAGGCCAGCCCGTGCTTACGCGATGGCAGTCAGCGCCAGGCTCTCCCACAAGCGTAGCGTTGGTTCTGCCCGATTGATGGTGTAAAAGTGAAGGCCCGGAGCGCCGTTACGCAGCAGGGTCTCACACAGGCGAGTAACCACACCCAAACCAAACTCATGCAAAGCAGCCTTGTCCTGCTGCAGTTGCTCGAGACGCAGACGAATCCAGCGCGGCAGTTCAGCGCCGCATCCGTTGCAGAAGCGGAGCACATTGGCAAACCCCGTAATGGGCAGAATGCCGGGTACGATGGGAATGCGGATGCCGGCTTTTTCGCAGCGCTCCACAAAGTCAAAATAGGCATCGGCATTGTAGAAGAGTTGCGTAATCGCGCCATCGGCACCCGCTTCCACTTTGCGACGGAAGTTGTCGAAGTCAACGGAGGGGTTGGCCGCCTGCGGATGCATCTCAGGATAAGCTGCCACTTCAATGATGAAGGCATCCCCATGTTCCTGCCGGATAAAGCGGACCAGGTCGCTGGCATAGTGGAATTCACCGGGAGCGGCGGAATTGGAGGCGGTTGCAGGCAGATCGCCGCGAAGAGCAACGATGCGTTTGACACCGGCATTGCGGTAGCGCTCAAGCAGAGCCCCGGTCTGCGCGCGTGTGGAACCAATGCATGTGAGGTGAGGGGCTACGTCGACGCCGGTGTGCCGCGCCACCGTAATGAGCGTCTCGTAGGTGCCGTCTTGATCGGATCCGCAGGCGCCGTGAGTGACGGAAAAGAAGTCGGGACGAGCAGCCGCAAGCGAGGTCACAACTCCAGGAAGTTTCTCAGCGCCTTCCGGAGTGCGTGGTGGAAACAGTTCGAAGGAGAACCGTGGCGACGAAGTCATAAGAATGGAAGATCAAGAGGACAAGAGATCGAAGAAGAATTTCATCCCTCAGCGGTCCCTTGTCCCCCAAAGTTTTAGTACCGGTAGAACTCGGCTTTGTATGGGCCTTCGACCGGCACGCCGATGTAATCTGCCTGCTGCTTGCTCAACGTGGTCAGCTTCACGCCAATCTTTTCGAGATGGAGGCGGGCAACTTCTTCGTCGAGCTTCTTGGGCAGGGTGTAGACGTTGACCTTGTAGCTGTCCTTGTTCTTCCACAGGTCGAGCTGCGCCAGCGTCTGGTTGGCAAAGCTGTTGGACATGACAAAGCTCGGATGACCGGTGGCGCAGCCAAGATTGACCAGGCGGCCTTCAGCGAGAACGAAGATCTCGTGTCCGTCGTCGAAGTGATACTTGTCAACCTGAGGCTTGATGTTCAGCTTGGACGCGGTCTTTTCAGAGTTGAGCCGATCCATCTGGATTTCGTTGTCGAAGTGGCCGATGTTGCAGACGATGGCCTGGTCCTTCATCTTAAGCATGTGCTCGAGGGTGATGATGTCGACATTTCCGGTGCAGGTGACGTAGATGTCGCCGCGGCCTAGAGTGTCTTCCACCGTGGTCACTTCGAAGCCTTCCATGGCAGCCTGCAGGGCATTGATCGGATCGACTTCAGTGACGATGACGCGGGCGCCCATGCCGCGCAGCGAGTGCGCGCAGCCCTTGCCCACGTCGCCATAGCCGCAGACCACGGCCACTTTGCCCGCGACCATTACGTCGGTCGCGCGCTTGATGCCGTCGGCCAACGACTCGCGGCAACCATAGAGGTTGTCGAACTTGGACTTGGTCACCGAGTCGTTGACGTTGATGGCAGGAACGAGCAGCTTGCCCTTTTCGAGCATCTGGTAAAGGCGATGAACGCCCGTGGTTGTTTCTTCCGACACGCCGCGCCAGTCTTTCACGACCTTGTGCCAGTGCTGTTTGTCTTCAGCGTGGACACGCTTGAGCAGATTCTTGATCACCTGCTCTTCGTGATTACCGCTGGGCGTGTCGACCCAGTCGTCGCCCTCTTCGAGGTCATAGCCCTTGTGAATCAGGAGCGTTACGTCGCCACCGTCGTCGACGACAAGCTCGGGGCCCTTGCCACCCTTGTGGTTCAGGGCCTGGTAGGTGCATTCCCAGTACTCTTCAAGAGTTTCGCCCTTCCATGCGAAGACCGGAACGCCGGTGGCCGCGATTGCGGCCGCAGCGTGGTCCTGCGTGGAGAAGATATTGCAGCTGGCCCAGCGCACTTCGGCGCCGAGCGAGACCAGCGTCTCAATCAGCACGGCCGTTTGAATCGTCATGTGCAGCGAACCAGTGACGCGCACGCCGG
>Ga0210385_10000240_pt1 | contig 48622 bp, 49 predicted proteins | sample IncBWH26OmetaG_FD_160107 | JGI IMG/M metagenome (GOLD analysis project Ga0210385, IMG submission 160107) | Forest soil microbial communities from Barre Woods Harvard Forest LTER site, Petersham, Massachusetts, United States - Inc-BW-H-26-O ... | reverse complement strand
GGCGCAGCTCAAGCAGTTTCTGGAAGACGCGTTGGCATAATTCGCAACGCCACAGGACGCCGAGGGATTTGCAATGGCTGAAATTCGCGTGCCGACGCTCGGAGAATCGGTCACCGAGGCGACCATCGGCAAATGGTTCAAGAAACCGGGCGATGCTGTCGCCGTCGATGAGCCATTGGTCGAGCTCGAAACCGACAAAGTGACGATCGAAGTGCCGGCACCGGCCGCCGGCGTGCTTAGCGATATCGCCGCCAAGGATGGCGACACCGTCGCTGTCGGCGCGGTGCTCGGCCAGATCAAGGAAGGTGCGGGCGCCGCACCGGCAAAAGCCGCGCCGCAACCGGCAGCGCAATCCGCGCCGCCACCGGCACCTCCGAAGCCCGCACCGGCAGCGGCACCCGCGGCCGACAAGCCGCTGGCACCGTCAGTGCGCAAGATCGCCGCCGAAACCGGCATCGATGCCACGGCCATGTCCGGCACCGGCAAGGACGGCAGGGTCACCAAAGGCGACATGCTCGCCGCGATCGAACGCGCCGCAGCGCAACCAACGCCGGTGGCGCAGTCGGCTGCCGCCGTGCAAGTGCGCGCGCCCTCGCCGGCCGATGATGCCGCGCGCGAAGAGCGCGTGAAGATGACGCGGCTGCGCCAGACCATCGCGCGGCGGCTCAAGGACGCGCAGAACACCGCCGCCATGCTGACGACCTTCAACGAGGTCGACATGGGCCACGTCATGGCGCTGCGCACGCAATACCGCGACCTGTTCGAGAAGAAGCACGGCACAAAGCTCGGCTTCATGGGTTTCTTCGTGCGCGCCTGCGTGCAGGCGCTGAAAGAAATCCCCGCCGTCAATGCCGAGATCGACGGCGCCGACATCATCTACAAGAATTACTATCACATCGGCATCGCGGTCGGCACCGACCGCGGCCTGGTGGTGCCGGTGGTGCGCGATTGCGATCAAAAATCGCTCGCCGAAATCGAAAAGAGCATCTCGGATTTTGGCCATCGCGCCCGCGACGGTGCGCTCAAGATCGATGAGATGCAGGGCGGCACCTTCACCATCACCAATGGCGGCATCTATGGCTCGCTGATGTCGACGCCGATCCTCAACGCGCCGCAATCCGGCATCCTCGGCATGCACAAGATTCAGGATCGGCCGATGGTGGTCGCCGGCAAGGTCGAGATCCGGCCGATGATGTATCTGGCGCTGAGCTACGACCACCGCCTGGTCGACGGCCGCGAGGCGGTGACGTTTTTGGTGCGAGTCAAAGAATGCCTGGAGGAGCCGGCGCGGCTGGTGCTGGATTTGTAAGTCTTCGATCGGGGAATTTATGACATCCAATCCGCCTCCCGATTTGTTTCCATGGATGCCGCCGCTGGAGCAGAACGATGGGCCGCCGCCATGGGATCAGGAAGAGGCCGATTGGCTGGTCGGAAAATATGCTCTCGTCGGAATGACATGGCTGGAACCGGACGGTAAGACCGTAAAAGCGCAGGGGCAGTACCACGGCAGGATCGTGGCTGCGGACAAGGACAAGGGTTTCAAGATTGAATGTGAAGGTGTTTGGGCCGGGAAGACCATGGGTTTGCCGCCGCATCTTCAATCCTTTCGACCGGCGAATCCCGGCAAATACGAACTTCGATCGACGGGTGAAGTTGTGAACGATCCCGATGTGCTCTCAACCTGGACCGTGACCGCGCCTTACAAATCATGACATCCGTCAGTTGGCCGAACCAAAAACTCCGACCGGGCACCCGCACCGCGGAGCAATGTGAAGAAAGCTGAGTGTGCGTCATGCCCTACGATCTCATCGTCATTGGTAGCGGCCCTGGCGGCTATGTCTGCGCCATTCGCGCGGCGCAGCTTGGCATGAAGACCGCCGTGGTCGAAAGGTGGGCCACCTTCGGCGGCACCTGCCTCAATATCGGCTGCATCCCGTCGAAGGCGATGCTCAATGCGTCGGAGCTTTACGAGGAGGCTGAGCACAAGTTCGGCGAGATGGGCATCAAGGTCGGTACGCCGGGCGTCGATCTCGCGGCGATGCTCAAATACAAGGAGAAGGGCGTCGACGGCAACGTGAAGGGCGTCGCGTATCTGTTCAAGAAGAACAAGATCGAAACGTTTCACGGCGTTGGCCGCATCGTTGCGCCGGGCAAGGTCGAGGTGAAGGCCGAGGACGGCAAGACGCAGACGCTCGAAACCAAGAATATCGTCATTGCCACCGGCTCGGACGTAGCGCGGCTGCCGGGTATCGACATCGACGAAAAGCGCGTCGTGTCGTCGACCGGTGCGCTCGATCTCGCCAAGGTGCCGCAAAAACTCCTCATCGTTGGTGCCGGCATCATCGGGCTCGAGCTTGGCTCGGTGTGGCGGCGGCTCGGCGCTGAGGTGACGATCGTCGAATTCCTCGATCACATTCTGCCCGGCATCGATCGCGAAATCGCGAATCAATTTCACCGCATGCTGCAGAAGCAAGGTCTTACCTTTAAACTTTCGTCGAAGGTCACCGGCGTCGATGCCTCCGGCAAAACGCTGAAGGTGAAAGTCGAGCCGGCTTCGGGCGGTGGCGCTGCGGAGACGATCGAAGCCGATATCGTTCTCGTGGCGATCGGCCGCGTGCCTTACACCGAGGGCCTTGGCCTCGAAGGTGTCGGCGTGAAGAAGGACAATCGCGGCAGGGTCATCGTCGATCCGCACTTCCGCACCAATGTTGCCGGCGTCTATGCGATCGGCGACGTCATCGCCGGACCGATGCTGGCCCACAAGGCGGAGGAGGAAGGCGTCGCGGTTGCCGAAATCCTCGCCGGCCAGGCCGGCCATGTGAATTACGACGTCATTCCGAACGTGGTTTATACCTATCCGGAGATCGCCTCGGTCGGCAAAACTGAGGAGGAGCTCAAGACTGCTAACGTCAGCTACAACGTCGGCAAGTTTCCCTTCACCGCCAATGCCCGCGCCAAGGTGAACCTGACGACCGAAGGTTTTGTGAAAATCCTGGCCGACGCCAAGACCGACCGCGTGCTCGGCGTGCACATTCTCGGCCCCGATGCCGGCAACATGATCGGCGAGGCGGCGGTCGCCATGGAATTCGGCGCCTCGTCCGAGGACATCGCCCGCACCTGCCACGCCCATCCGACGTTGACGGAGGCGATCAAGGAAGCGGCGCTGGCGGTGGCCAAGCGCGCGATCAATTTTTGATTCTTGTCATTCCGGGGCGCTGCAAAGCGGCGAGCCCGGATGATGCAGAACTACAACGTCGCGATGAGCGGCACCGCATGCGGCGCAAACAACCCGAGCGCCAGCAGCACAAGACCTAGTACGCCAAGCCCGCCGGCGAACCAGGCGAGCCCGATCATGCCGGTGATCACCGCCGCCGAGGCGAGCACGATGCCGACCTGGAATGCGGCGGAAGACAGTTCGTAATGGTGATATTTCGCCATGGCGAGATCGCGCTCTTCCACGGCTTCCTTGGCTTGTTCGGCCAGCTGCTCGCGGCCGGTTTTTGGTTCCGAAATCAGGCGCTCGACGGTCGCTTTCCAAGTGGCGACCTGCTTATCCATCGCCGCCTTGACCGCGGGATCGGCGGCGCCGGTGGCGGCGACTGTCATTTCCTCAGCGGCGGTATTGACCACCGAGATGCGAATGTTTTTGGCCTGGAAGAACGCCCACAGGTCCGACGACTCGACGTTCTTGCTGATCGCCTCGGTCTGCGCACTCTTGCCGAGCGTCTCCGAGAAGGAGAGAAACAGCGCCAGGATCGCGATCACCAGCGCGATCCGTTTGTTGAAACCCTCGCCGTGCTCACCTTCTTGCGCTTTCTCGATCGCTTCGTGGATTTCCGACATTGTGCTCGCCCTCCCAGCAATGACGAGAGCAACTGATAGCACAAATCCTATGCGCGCGGGTGGGCGGCGCGATAGGCGCCGATCAGGCGTTCGGTGTCGACCTCGGTGTAGATCTGCGTGGTTGCCAGCGAGGCGTGACCGAGCAGTTCCTGGATCGAACGCAGATCGCCGCCGCGGGCGAGGAGGTGCGTGGCGAAGGAATGCCGCAGCGCATGCGGCGTCGCGGTCTCCGGCAGGCCGAGCGCGCCGCGCAGCCGCGCCATGGCGAGTTGGATGATGCGCGGCGACAGCGGTCCGCCCTTGGTGCCGACGAACAGCGGGCCGTCGTCGGGCAGATCGAAGGGACAGAGCGCGACGTAATCGGCAATCAGCTTGGCGACCTGCGGCAACACTGGGACCATGCGCTGCTTGCGGCCCTTTCCAGTAACAGTAAGTGTGTCGCGGCTGCCGAAATCGACGCGTTTCAAGCCCAGCGCTTCGGCAATGCGCAGGCCGCAGCCATAGAGCAGCGCCAGCACCGCGGCATCGCGCGCGTGAACCCAGGGCTCGCGGCCGTCGCCGGCCGCGATATCGGGGTCGGCGACGCGCTTGGCTGCGATGACCGCGAGCGGCCGCGGCAAGGTCTTGCCGATTTTCGGCGCGCGCACGGCGGTCAGCGCGCCAACCTTGCCCTTGCCGTTGCGCTCCAGGAAACGGCCGAAGGCGCGCATGCCGGCCAGCGCCCGCATCAGCGAACGGCTGCCGATATTTTTGGCGCGGCGCGCCGCCAGGAAGGCGCGCACGTCGGCCGGCGCCAGCGCCGCAAGGTCCCGCAGCGACGGCGCGCCACCGAGATGCTCGGCCAAAAACGCGAGGAATTGCAGCACGTCGCGCCGATAGGCCTCGACCGTCTTCGGCGACATGCGCCGCTCGGCGCCGAGATGGCTCAGCCAACCCTCGATCTCGGCGGCGACCTTTGGTGCCACGAAATCCGGCAGATCTTGCGATTTTTGTCGTGCGCTTGACACGGCGGGATATATCGCACCCCCTTCGTTCCCGCTTCCTTAATTGCCGAATCGGCCGTGGTCCATATTTAAGCGGGCAAATATGCAGCCATGACCAAACGCGTCGTCGATGTCCTTGTCCCGGTCGCCCTCGACCGGGCCTATTCCTACCGGGTGCCGGAAGAGCTCGAGCTCGCTCCGGGCGATATCGTCTGCGTGCCGCTCGGCGCCCGCGAGGCGACCGCGGTGGTGTGGGCGGACAATCCAAAGCCCAATCCGCGGCTCGACAACCGGCTCAAGGACGTCGAGCAAAAGCTCGAACTGCCGCCGCTGCGGCCTGAGCTGCGCAGCTTCGTCGATTGGGTGGCGAACTATACCGTGAGCTCGCGCGGCATGGTGCTGCGCATGTGCCTGCGCATGGGCGAGAATTTGGGCGCCGAGCGCGAACGCGTTGGCGTGCGGCTCGCCGGAGCGCCGCCGCAACGCATGACACCGGCGCGGCAGCGCGTGCTGGGGCTGTTCGCCGACGGCATGGTGCGCGGCAAAAGCGATGCCGCGCGCGAAGCCGGCGTCAGCGTGGGCGTGATCGACGGCCTCGTTGACGAAGGCACGCTCGAAGCGGTGGTGCTGCCGCCGGAGCCGGTGGCGCAAAAGCCCGATCCGGATTTCGTGCAATCGGAATTCACGCCGGACCAAAGCGCCGCCGCGGCGGCGCTCAAGGCGACCGTGGCGAAGGGCGGTTATTCCGTGACCTTGCTCGACGGCGTCACTGGCTCCGGCAAAACGGAAGTTTATTTCGAAGCGGTGGCCGACACCATCCGCAGCGGCCGGCAGAGTTTGATCCTGATGCCGGAGATCGCGCTCACCGCGCAATTCCTCGACCGTTTTTCCGCCCGCTTTGGCGTTCGCCCTGCGGAGTGGCATTCGGAGCTGTCGCCGCGCAAACGCGCACGCACCTGGCGGGCAGTAGCCGACGGCGAGGTCTCGGTCGTAGTCGGCGCACGCTCGGCTTTGTTTCTGCCCTACGCCGATCTCGGCTTGATCGTCGTCGATGAGGAGCACGATCCCGCCTACAAGCAGGAGGACGGCGTGCATTATCACGCCCGCGACATGGCGGTGGTGCGCGGCCACATCGCGCGCATTCCCATCGTGCTGTCGTCGGCAACGCCGTCGCTGGAAACCGTGGTCAACGCGCGGCGCGGGCGGTATCAGAAACTGGCGCTGCCCGAGCGCTTCGGCGGCCAGCTTGAGCCGGCGGTCGAGGCGATCGATCTGCGCCAAGCGCCGCCGCCGCGCGGCCGCTTTATCTCGCCAGTGCTGGCTGGTGCCGTGCAGACCGCGCTTGAGCGCCGCGAGCAGGCGCTGCTCTTCCTCAACCGCCGCGGCTACGCGCCTCTTACCTTGTGCCGCGCCTGCGGCTTCCGCTTCTCCTGCCCGAACTGCGACGCCTGGCTGGTCGATCATCGCTTCCGCAAGCAGCTGGTCTGCCACCATTGCGGCTTTGCCATGCCGCATCCGGCCGCCTGCCCGAAATGCCAGGCGGCGAACTCTTTCGTTGCTTGCGGCCCGGGCGTCGAGCGTCTCGAAGAAGAGGTGCGCGAACTATTTCCGCAGGCGAGGGTGCTGGTGCTCTCAAGCGATCTTGTTGCTTCAGTAGAGCGGCTGCGCGAGGAACTGGACGACGTCGCACAGGGCCGCTTCGATATCGTCATCGGCACCCAGCTCGTCGCCAAGGGCCATCACTTCCCAATGCTGAATCTCGTCGGCGTCATCGATGCGGATTTGGGATTAAGCAACGGCGATCCGCGCGCCGCCGAGCGCACCTTCCAGCTCTTGCACCAGGTGATCGGCCGCGCCGGCCGCGACGCCGGCGTCGGCCATGGCTATTTGCAAACGCACCAGCCCGAGCACCCGGTGATGCGCGCCCTGATCGCGCAGGATCGCGAGGCGTTTTACTCCGCCGAAATCGAAGTGCGCGAGCGCGACCACTATCCGCCGTTCGGCCGGCTTGCGAGCATCGTCGTCTCCGGCCCCGACAAGCACGCCGCCGAGGGGCATGCCCGCGCGCTCGCCCGCGCCGCGCCGCTGCACGAGGAGGTGCGCATCCTCGGTCCCGCCGAAGCGCCGCTCGCTTTGATGCGCGGCCGCCACCGCTTTCGGCTGCTGATCAAGGCACCGCGCAATTTCGACCTCTCGGCTTATCTGCGCCAATGGCTAGCCGCGGCACCGAAGAAGCATGGCTCGATCAAGCTCGACATCGACGTCGATCCGCAGAGTTTTTTGTGAGAGGTCGTAGCCCGGATGAGCGAAGTAATATCCGGGATCAGCCTTCCCGCTACGACACCCCGCCTGTCGCTTCGCTCATGCGGGCTACTTGCTCAATCGAGGCTTTCGTTTGGCTCGCACCCGCGGTGCCAACTTCTTACGCTCCGCTATGACAAACGCCCGCCCTGCCCAAACTGCGAGCTCATCGGGGTCGTCGTAGAGCCGCTCTGGCAGGCGCCAATACGGCAGCGCATGGCGGGTGATGCGGCCGGACTTTTTTCCGCGCATATAGGTAAACGGCCGGCTGCCTTCACGTTCGAAATCCGCAATGTTGGTCTCGTCAACTTTGAGATGGATCGCGTCGTCGACGATCAGGCCGAACATGAGGCCGTCGGCGAAAATGCCGGCGCCGCTGAACATGCGCTTCACCGTCACCGGGCGGAATGGCGCGAACAGGTCGCGGATGAATTCGGGGTCCATGAGTAATCTCCGCAGTCGGCGCGGATTAAATGTAAGCCGCCACTCGATCAGTCTCAATTGTATTACGCGAGCGGCGATAATTCTTGATTTGTCATGCTCCGCGAAGGCGGGGCATCCAGTAAACGCCGTCGTTCGGTGATTACTGGATCATCCGCCTGCGCGGATGATGACAGGGATTGAGTCAGCGCTTTGCGCCGTTGATATTGATCCCAGACACCCGTTTGATTCCGAACCCTATGATGGGTACTTATTTCCCATGGCGGCGACAATCCAAACGCTATTGCTGCTGCTCGCCGTGCTGGCGATGGTCGCCGTTATCGCACGGCGGCTCAACACCGCGCCTTCGATCCTGCTCGTCATCGCCGGCATTGGGCTCGCGCTCGCGCCCGGCCTGCCGCGGATCGAGCTGGCGCCGGAGCTGGTGCTGCTCGGCATCCTGCCGCCGCTGATCTATTCGGCCGGCGTCGCCATGAGCTGGCGTGAATTTCGGTTCAACCTGCGCCCGATTGTGCTGTTGGCTTTCGGCGCCGTCGTCTTCACCACCTGCGCGGTGGCGGCCGCTGTGCACTGGCTGCTCGGCATGCCGTGGGCGATCGGCTTTCTGCTCGGCGCCATCGTTTCGCCGCCCGACGCGGTCGCGCCGCTGGCGATCGTGCGCCGTCTCGGCGTGCCGCGCCGGCTGGTCGTCGTGCTGGAAGGCGAGGGCCTCGCCAATGACGCCACGGCCTTGATTCTCTACCGCTTCGCGGTCGCCGCCGTGAGCACCGGCCTGTTCTCCTTCGGCGAGGCTACCGGCACTTTCGCTCTCATCGTCGTGGGCGAGATCGCCTACGGCATTGCCGTCGGCTGGCTCAGCCTGCGCTTACGCCGCTGGGCGCGCGATCCGCGCGTCGAGATCACGCTGTCGCTGTTGACCCCTTACCTGGCGTTCCTGGTGCCGCAGCAATTGGGCGGCTCGGGCGTTCTCGCGACGGTCGCAACCGGGCTGTTCGTCAGCTGGAACGGGCCCCTGCTCATTCCGGCGGCGACGCGGCTGCAAGGAATCTTCTTCTGGGATTTGCTGGTTTATTTCCTCGAAGGATTTGTCTTCCTGGTGACAGGCATGCAGACGCGCACGCTGCTCGACCGGATGGACGCAAATTTGCTGCACGGTCTCACGTTGACCATCCTGGTTACCGTGGTCGTGGTCATCGTGACGCGATTCATCTGGGTCTATCCGGTGGCCTATCTGCCGCGCTGGTTGAGCCCGTCGCTAAGGCGCCGGGATCCGACGCCGCCCTGGCAGTCGATCTTCTTTCTCGGGTTCGTCGGCGTGCGCGGCGTCGTCTCGCTTGCGGCGGCGCTAGCCATTCCTCTGACCACCGCGGCGGGCGCGCCGTTTCCCGACCGCGATCTCATTCTCTTTGTCACCTTCGGCGTTATCGTCGTCACGCTGATCGGCCAGGGTTTACTGCTGCCGAACGTCGTCGGCTGGCTCGGCCTGGCAAAACACGCCGCCGACGAACGGCAACGCGAGCACAAGGCCGAGCTTGCCGCGCGGTCGGGAGCTCTCGACGTGGCGCAAAATCGGTTGGGACAAGTCGCGGCCGACCGCCAGGTTTCAGCCGAGGCGCTGGCGATCTTGCGCGCCCGCCACGACTATCGGACCGGGCGGTTGTCGGAACACAAGGCGGACGGTGACGATGCCGCGGCGGTGGCCGCGGAGCTGCGCATGGAGCTGATCGCGGCCGAGCGCGAATACATCTACCGGCTGTTGCAGGAAGGCCAAATCACCGACGAAGCGCGCCGGCGCATCGAACGCGAACTCGACCTCGAAGAAGCGAGCATCGCCTGCAAGAAAGAAGGCGGCTTCGAGCCGCCTTTGTAGCCGCCGCCTCAAACCATCTTGAGCGGGATCGCGCCCAGAAAATCGCGCTTGCCGACGTCCACGCCGCAATGACGCAGGATTGCGTAGGCGGCGGTGCAATGGAAATAGAAGTTCGGCAGCATGAAGTGGTTGAGATAATCGTCGCCCTTCATCTGGCCCTTGTTGGCGCCGCCGAGCGGAAACGTGATCTCGCGATCGGCCGCTGCATCGATCTGCTTGCGGTCCAGCGTCTTGAGAAAGGCGATCGTCTTCGCGATGCGTTCCTTGAGCTGCGCGATCGTCGTCTCATTGTCTTCGTAGCTCGGCGCCTCGACGCCGGCGAGGCGCGCCGAACCGCGCCTGGCGCCATCGGTCGCGACCTGGATCTGGCGGGTGAGATCGAACATGTCCGGCGACAGGCGGGAATGCAGCAGCACGGCGGGCTCGATTTTCTTCGCGGTGGCGAAGGCTTCCGCCTTGTCGAGAATGGCCGACAGCGCGGTGAGATTGATTTCGAAAACCGGCAGCGCGGCTTGGGACATAGCAAACGGCATGGGCGGTTCCTTTAAGTTGGGCAAAGCAGATTTTAAGACGCAGATGGCCGGGCATAGGCGCGCGAAGCAACGCCGTTCGTCGAACGGCGGTGCCCAGCCATGAGGACTTAGGAAGCGTAACCCGGATTAGGAAGTGGCCCGGACGAGGGATGGGGCGGCATCAGCCGCCGCTGGTTCCGCGATCAGAAGCGCGGCGGGCGCGGCGGGCGGGCAGGGCCGCCTCGTCCGCCGGGAGCGGCGCCTGGCACCACCCGGGGCTTCATCGGCAACAGGCCCTCGCGCTGCAGCTTCTTGCGGGCGAGCTTGCGGGCGCGGCGGATGGCTTCGGCCTTCTCGCGGACGCGCTTCTCGGACGGCTTTTCGTAATGGCCGCGGAGCTTCATCTCGCGGAAGACGCCCTCGCGCTGCATCTTCTTTTTCAGCACCCTCAGTGCCTGGTCGACATTGTTGTCACGGACGAGAACCTGCACGCGGCGTTCCTTTTCGATCGAGCGGTTGATGGGGCCGATGGCCAAGGCGCTCGGGCCTCAGGCGCATGGCGGCATATGTAGCGTCAGTCGGGGTAGTCGCTCAATAGCGACCTTAGCGCCGCTTTTCCAGCGCGGTTGGCTTCCGTCATGGACTCGAAAAAAACCTCGGAGTGCTCGATCGGGCTGGTCCGGCCGGCACGATAAATCTCCCACCGCCATGGTTTCGGCGGCGGTGCCCGGTTCTTTACGACAACCGAAAAGTCGTCATGATCGATCATGGCTGAGGACATTAGCACATAATACTTGTATAATTGGCCCGTAAAAAGGTCGTTTGAAAATAAAATAACGCCCTGTGCTGGTTTAATAATCGCGCCGACCCCTAGAACGGGGCACGAAAAACTACTCAAAATCTATTTTTGAAGGGAAATACTATGCCAAACCCGCAAGAGGGCGCCGCAACCAGCTTCGCGACCAAAGCCGTTTATTTTCTGTTTGCGGCCGTCGTCCTCGTCTTCGTCTCCATGCTGGTGCTGACCGTTCTCCATCCCTAGCCGACTGACAGCGCAACTTCCGTTTTCAATCCGGACCAACCCCGGTCGCGCCATCCTCCGTAGCTGAGCTTGCCAAGCGAGCGCGGCGGCCGCTCAGATAGATAATGCTGGGCTATGGCTTGCTGCAGACGGCGCCTGGCGGCGTGGCAAGGACGTTCATCACGACGCCGCGGCGGGTGCTTCCACCAGCGTGTGCGTGTATTCGACGCTGTCATAAACCGACACTTGAACGATCGGATAGCCCTTCTTGATCACCAGCGCCGCCGATTGCGCGGCTTCCGCCGTCGTGTAGGAACCCTTGGTTTGGCGGTCGACCTGGAGCCAATACCGGCCGGCTTCCGGCCGCTTGCGCTGTGAAGGCGCTTCATCGACTTCTTTGTCGGAATCGTCCTTTACAGGCATTTTGATTTGGCGCGATGCCATTCGCTGCTCCTTTATAGGGGGAAGACCTTCATATAGAGGGTCTGGGCGGCCGCCGCCAGTGGTTCCGCTTTGGTACAGTCGGAGACGGACGAAGGCGACCTCCGAGGGGATGAACCACACCGATGCACAGATTCGTTTCGGCAGCGATGACTATTGCGGCGCTTTCCGGCTTCGCCGGCAACGCTGAGGCGCAATCTTTTCCGTCCCGGCCGATCACCATGATCGTGCCGTTCGCCGCCGGCGGCCCGACCGACGTGATCGCGCGCGTCATCGGCGAGCGGATGGGGCAGTCGCTCGGGCAACCGGTCGTCATTGAAAACGTCACCGGCGCCGGCGGAACCATCGCGGCCGGCCGCGTCGCCCGCGCGGCGCCCGATGGCTATACGCTCGACCTCGCCACCTGGTCGACCCATGTGGTGACGCCGGTCCTCTATCAACTGCAATACGACGTCTTCCGCGATTTCGAACCGGTGGTGTGGCTGACGCAAACGCCGTTGCTGCTGGTTTCCAGGAAAGACATTCCGGCGAACGATTTGCAGGCGCTGGTTGGTTGGCTGAAGAGCAAATCCGACCCCGTGCTCCTCGGCAGCGCCGGCGGTACCGATCAGGTGGCGGGTTATCTGCTCCAGCAACAAACCGGAGCGAAAATCCAGATCGTGCCTTATCGCGGTCTCGCTCCGGCGATGCAGGACATCTTGGCCGGCCGCATCGATTTGCTGTTCGATCAGCCGTCCGACGCGATGCCGCAAATTCGCAGCGGCACGATCAAAGGTTACGCGGTTACGGCGAGCAGCCGCGCAACGGTTGCGTCCGATATTCCGACGGTCGACGAGGCGGGATTGCCGGGCCTGCACATTTCACCGTGGCATTCGCTGTGGGTGCCGAAGGGCACGCCGCCGGCGATCGTCGCCAAGCTCAATGCCGCCGCCATCGACGCGCTTGCCGATTCCACCGTGCGCCAGCGGCTCGGTGATGTCGGCCAGGACATCGTGCCGCGCGAACGGCAGACGCCGGAAGCGCTGGCGGCTTATTACAAGTCCGAGACCGATAAATGGTGGCCGATCATCAAGGCCGCCGGCATCAAGGCGGAGTAGGGCTTGCGATCCAGCCGTTACGCGAATCGCTCCTTCGCTCTGGCGCGCGCCTTCGCCGCTTCCGCCTCGCGGTTCTTTGCCGGGCTCGCCGTTTCCAGCGCTTCCAGGAGGCGGCGGGCCACGTCCGTGACCTCATCGACGGCGCGGGCGAACGCCGCCTCGTTGGCGTGGGACGGGTGCGTAAATCCACTCAGCTTGCGGACGAACTGCAGCGCCGATGCGCGGATTTCCTCGTCCGTGGCCGGCGGTTCGAAATTAAACAGTGTGCGTATATTCCGGCACATGCTCCCTCCGTTCCCTGTCGTTCACCAGTTTCATTGCGGCAGCATCCGATCTTCCGCCTTAAAATACTTTCGCGCATGGGCGACGAGCTGCGCGTCACTCGGATGATCGACAGTTTCTATCCCGACAATGATTTTCATCAACTGCGGATCGTGCTGGCTGATGTGCTTGACCAGTTCGGTCTTGGCGTTGGCCGGCCCGGTAACAAGAACCGCACCGGCGTCCGCAATTGATTGCGCCACGGCTTGGAGGAAGTCGTGATCCTCCGCCGCATGGCCGCTGCCGATGGAGTTTGCTTTGTGGTGGATGTGTCGCGTCGGGTGGTCCGGGTTCAACACCAGCCGTTCGACGTCGGTCGGGCTGAAATGAAACACGCGCGCTTCGTGGTGGTCGATCCACACGACGGCATGGAAGTGATGGCTGCTCATGGCAAATCTCCTTTCGCCCGCATCGGATTTAATTAATTAAGCGTCGACGATCATCTTGCCGATCGGCCACAGCGCGATGCCGGCGAGTTTCAAATGCGCCCAGGCGAACGGGATGCCGATGACCGTCACCGCCAGCAGAATCGCCGTAAGCAGATGGCCGAGCGCCAGCCACCAGCCGGCCAGCACCAGCCACACAATATTGCCGAGGAGCCCGAACAGCCCGGTGCCGATATCGTGGCTTCCCAGATGCTCGGCCCGCGACACCGCCTTCCGGCCGAACGGCAAGAGCGTATAGGAGGCGATATTGAACGCCGCCCGCGCCCAGGGCAGGCCGATAATGGTGATCGCCATGATGACGGCTGCGACAATCCAACCCACCGCCATCCATAAACCACCAAAGATAATCCACAGAAGATTGAGCAAGAGAGACATGGGAGACATGACGCGTCCGTCACTCGTTTGGAGTAATGTGTCGACGGGGTGATTCGCTTTTGTGGTGATTTAGCTATGGGGGTAGGTGTCCGCTAGACCGTGGGAGATGATCGATGGCCGTTAGTCAGCTGTTTATCGGACCGACAGCGGATTTCCCGCAACCCCAGAAGCCCGCCTCCATCCATCGCCTCGGTTCGCAACCGACCGCGCCGGCGCCGCGGACCGACCCGCTGGCGCTGCCGCAGATCATGACGGCGGCGCGGATCAACCAGCTGGGACCGCCGCAGATCATCGCTCTCGAACGCGTCGACGTCCCGGAGCCGCAGGAGCTGCAGGTTCTGGTGCGGGTGTACGCCGCCGGCGTCGGGCCTTGGGATGCCCTGGTGCGAACCGGCAAGAGCGGCTTGCCGCTGACGCCGCCGTTGACGCTGGGTTCGGAAATTTCCGGCATCGTCGAAAAGGTGGGCGCCAATACCACCGGCTTCGCGGTGGGAGACGAGGTGTTCGGCGCCACCAACCCGCTTTTCATCATGGGTTATGCCGAATACGCCGTCGTTTCGGCGCGCATGATCGCGAAAAAGCCGGCCGCGTTGTCGCATATCGAGGCTGCGGCGATGCCGGTGGTCGGCGTGATGGCATGGCAAATGCTGTTCGATCACGCCGCGCTGCGCGAAGGCCAGACCGTCGTCATCCATGGCGGCGCCGGCAATGTCGGCGCCTATGCGGTGCAGCTGGCGCGGGCGAAAAAACTCCACGTCATCGCCACCGTCCGCAACGGCGATGCCGACTATGTGCGCAGCCTGGGCGCCCACGAGGTGATCAATACCGAGACCGACAACCTGACGAACTTCGCGCGGCGCGCCGACGCGGTGATCGACACGGTCGGCGGCCCGCTGCAGGATCAATTGCTTACCTGCGTGAAATCCGGCGGCATCATGGTCTCGTCGGTGTCGCGGCCCAATGTGCAGCTGGCGCAGAAACGGCGCGCCCGCGCCGACTATTTCATCGTCGACGTCAATACCGCGCAACTGGCGCGGCTCGCCGAGATGCACGACAAGAACGAGCTGGTCATTCCCGTCGGCAGCGTGCTGCCGCTTAGCGAGGCGCGCGCCGCCCATGAGATGCTCGCCGGCACGCGGGCGCATAAACGCGGCAAGATCGTTCTCAGCGTCCCGGGATAATCGGTCGCCGGCCGATCAGAAAAACGCCTGGATCCCCGTCTGCGCGCGGCCGAGGATCAGCGCGTGGATGTCGTGGGTGCCCTCGTAGGTGTTGACCGTCTCGAGATTGCACAACACGCGCATGACGTGAAATTCCTCGGCAATGCCGTTGCCGCCGTGCATGTCGCGGGCGAGCCGCGCGATCTCCAGCGCCTTGCCGCAATTGTTGCGCTTGAGCAGCGAGATCGCCGGCGGCGACGCTTTGCCCGCATCGATCAGCCGCGACAGCCGCAACGCCGCATGCAGGCCGAGCGCGATTTCGGTCTGCATGTCGGCGAGCTTTTTCTGCACCAGCTGATTGGCGGCGAGCGGCCGGCCGAATTGCTTGCGGGTGAGCACGTAGTCGCGGGCGCGGTGCCAGCAGAACTCCGCGGCGCCCATGGCGCCCCAGGCGATGCCGGCGCGCGCCACGTTGAGGCAGCCGAACGGCCCGGCGAGGCCGGACACGTTCGGCAGCAGATTGTCTTCGGGCACGACCGCGCCTTCGAGCACGACCTCGCCGGTGATCGAGGCGCGCAGCGACAGCTTGCCTTCGATCTTCGGCGTGGAAAATCCCTTGGTGCCCCGCTCGATGAGGAAGCCGCGGATCCTGCCGTCGAGCTTTGCCCAAATGATACCGATGTCGGCGACCGGCGCATTGGTGATCCAGGTTTTGGCGCCGGTGAGGGAAAAGCCGCCCGCCACTTTCTCGGCGCGCGTCACCATGGAGCCTGGATCGGAGCCGTGGTCCGGCTCGGTGAGGCCGAAGCAGCCCAAAAGTTCGCCGGTCGCCATCTTCGGCAAATATTTGCGGCGCTGCGCTTCGGAGCCATAGGCGTAAATCGCCTGCATGGCGAGCGAGGATTGCACCGACATCGCCGAGCGGAATCCGGAATCGACGCGCTCGAGCTCGCGCGCGATCAGTCCGTAGCAGACATAGCCGAGGCCGGCTCCGCCGTATTCTTCGGGAATGGTCGAGCCCAAAAGCCCGAGTTCGCCCATCTCGCGGAAGATCGCCGGGTCGGTCTGGCCGTCGCGATTGGCGGCGATGACGCGGGGAAACAGCTTCTCCTGGGCATAGTCGCGCGCGGTGTCGCGCACCATGCGCTCTTCCTCGGTTAGCTCGCTTTCGAGGTCGAGCGGATCGTCCCATTTGAACGCGGCGTCCTTGATCTGGGCGCTTTTCGGCTGGTTTTTTTGCGTTTTTTCCGCAACCTGGGTCATCGCGCGTCTCCTCGGGTTCCCGCCGCCGCCAAGCTTAGGAGCCCGTCTTGCCAGCGGCAAGCGTCGGCCGTTGCCGCATCGCCGGCCTTCCGCTATCTACACCGCATTGCACCGGTCTTGGCGCCCGTAGCTCAGCTGGATAGAGCGCTGCCCTCCGAAGGCAGAGGTCAGGGGTTCGAATCCCTTCGGGCGCGCCAACAATTTCAACGATTTATGAGAGAATACCCGAAAACCTGTCGGGACTGCCGAATTGCCGCTCAGAAACTATCGTCCAGGGATAGTCAGCGTGAAACGCATTACCACACTCTGGAGGAGCCTCCGCGCCCTCGTCCATCATCGCCGCGTGCAGTTGGCACTTTCCATCAGGGTGACGATTGCCGCACTGGCCGCGCTCGTGCTTGCGCAAGTCTTGCAGCTTCCCCTGCCGTTGTGGGCGGTGCTGACGGCCGTCATCGTGACGCAGATGAGCGTCGGCCGGTCGCTGAAGGCGACGTTCGATTATCTGGCGGGGACGCTGGGCGGCGCGGTCTACGGCGGCGCCATCGCCGTGCTTATTCCGCATTCGAGCGAAATCGCGCTGCTCGCGGTTCTCGCCCTCGCTCTGGGCCCGCTTGCCTTTATCGCGGCGATAAATCCCAGATTCTCCGCCGCGCCGATCACGGCCATCATCGTGTTGTTGGTTCCGATCATGACCCACGCGAGTCCGATCGCTTCGGCGCTTGATCGCGTCATGGAGGTAGCGCTCGGAGGCATCACCGGGTTGATTGTTTCGTTTCTACTGCTGCCATCCAACGCTCATCCATTGGTCGTCGCGGCGGCCGCCCGAACGCTTAATCAGATGGCGCGGGCTCTGGGCGAACTCCTTGCAGGCTTGACGCACGGTCTCGACATGGATGCGCTGCACCGCATTCAGGACGGCATCGGCCAGGCTTTGGTGCAAATGAATGCGGTGGGCGCCGAAGCCGAGCATGAGCGCTCGGCGGGTCTCGCCGTGGGCCCCGATACCGGGCCGCTGTTGCGCACGCTGCTCAGGTTGCGCCACGACCTCGTTATGGTCGGAAGGGCGGCTACCGCGCCGCTGCCCGAGGCTTTCGCAACGCGGCTGGCATCGCCGATTGCGCAGCTCGGCGCGGCCTTCGCCGATTACTTGCGGGCGAGTGGGGCGGCCCTGCTGGCGGGTCGGGGCCCGCCGTCGATTGATGCCGTGGAATCGGCACTTGCTGCCTTTTCCGGCGAAATGGCCGCGCTCCGTCGCGAGGGTCTCACGCGAAGTCTTGCCGCCGATGCGGCGGAACACTTCTTCGCAATCGGATTTGTGCTCGAGCAGATGCACAACAACGTCAAGGATCTCGAACGGTGCGTGGTTGAATGGGCTGGGTCGCCCAAGGAAGAAGCGGCGCGCGACAACGTTCAGTCCGATTGATGCTGGCTATCGCACCCTCCGCCCGCGAGTAGCTGCGGCAGAGGTCAAGGGTTCGAATCCTCTCGAGCGCGCCAGCGTTGGGAACTTTTGCCGCCGTGGGAATTTGAACCCGACGAGAGCTAGGAGCGGAGCCGGTGCGCGTCCAGTTTGATCCGTCGCTTTTTCTGGGGACAAGTCCACCGGGCCGCGCGCCGCCACGACCGGCAGCCGATGGGTGTTTGTGAGAACGATGGTAGGAGGAAATTACATGGCTAAGAAACGGAAGCGAAAATATTCGCCTAGCGCCGGGCGCGACGTCGAAAACGAAATGCGCCGCTATAAGCGCGGCACGGCCAAGAGCGGCAAAGGCGGTAAGGGCGGCAAGGTGAAAAGCCGCGCGCAGGCCATCGCCATCGGCCTCTCCAAAGCGCGCAAAGAAGGCAAGAAGGTTCCGAAAAAGAAATAGCCCAAACAGATGGCCACCGCCCAACCTCATGCGGATTTTTCGCGTCCGTCCGCGACCTCGACAGGGCGACGGTTCTCAGATTCTAGATCGATCGGTTGACGCCGCCATCGACGACGATGGTCTGGCCAGTGAGGTAGCCGGCTTGCGGCGAACAGAGATAAGCGCACAGATCGCCGATTTCGTTCGGCTGTCCCATGCGGCGCACCGGAATGGTTTCCGAAAAGCGCTTGAATAGCGCGTCGGGTGTTACGCCCAAACTTTTTGCGCGCGCGGAAAGAATCTCGGTGAGACGATCGGTCATGATCGGACCGGGCGCGATATTGTTGACGGTGATACCGTATGGCGCCAGATCCGATGCAATGGTCTTGGCCATGACGGTGACGCCGGCGCGAATCGAATCCGACACCACCAGATCGGTCATCGGCTCTTTCACGCCGTAGCCGGTCAGGTTGACGATGCGCCCGCGCGTCGAAGCCTTCAGGGCTGGTAATGCCTCACGGATGAGGCGAACGGCGCTCATCAGATTGAGCTGGTAAGAAATATCCCAGTCGCCATCGCCGGCCTTTTCGAACTGCGCGGTCGGCGGTCCGCCGGCATTGGTGACGAGGCAATCGAGACCACCCAGTGCGGCAATGGCCTCGGCGACGACGCGTTTCACCTCGTCAGGCCGCGAAACGTCGGCGGCGGCATAACCCGTGGCGCCGATCTCCGCCGCCGCCCGCTTGAGCTCTCCTACGTTGCGCGAACAGAGGAAGACGCGGGCGCCTTCGCCGGCCAAGGCCTTTGCGCAAGCCTTGCCAAGGCCCTTGCTGGCGCCGGCAACAAAAGCCTTGCAGTCTTTCAAACCGAGATCCATTGCGAAACCTTTCGGCGGCCGAGGCAGGCACGCCAATCTTTCTTGCTGTTTTCTTGAACGCCAAGCTAGGACATGATCGAACGATAGCCAATGTACCATTGGCGCCACCGTCAATGGGGGAGGCGATGCCGATCAAGTCAAAATATCTGTTCGTCGTCAGCATGGACGTCGACCCCGACAGGGAGGCGCTATTCAACGAGGTCTACGACAGCGAGCACGTGCCCAATCTTTTGCAGGTACCGGGCTTCCATTCCGCAGCCCGCATGGTGGGCGAGCCGTTCGTCCTGAACATCGGCGGCGAAGAGAAGCGGATCGCGCAGGACGGTCCGCGCTATACGGTGATCTACGAGATTGACGGCCCTCACGTGCTGGTCAGCCGCGAAATGGCGCAAGCCTCCGAAAAAGGGCGCTGGCCCAGCGAGGTGCGTCCCTACACCCGCAACCGGCGGCACGCGCTCTACAAGTTGCGCTAGCCGCTTCCGCCGTCCGCCGATCAATCGATCGCGCGGGCGATGGCGCGCGCCGGCGCCCCGTCGGAGCCGGCGATGTTGAGGCCGAGGAACATGATCTCGGCGCGCCGGCCGGCGAGCACTGCAAGACCGGTGACGTGCTCGGCGATCAGCACGCCGTGGCTGAGCAGCGTGTAGTGCACCGGAAATGCGAAATCCGCCGGCCGCCGGCCGGGCGGCAAATCGGGCGTGGCGGTATCGACGCCCACGAGCTTGGCGCCTTGCTTGACCAGCCAGGCCGCGGCTTCGCCGGTGAGGGAAGCGTGGCGCATGTAGCGGTCGGTGTTGATGTGCTTGGCGCGGCCGGTATCCAACAGCACGATGTCGCCCGGCCTCAGGCGCGGCGTGGCGCGTTCGAGATCGGCGACATCGATCACGCCGTCATCGTCCGCGTCGAAGCGCCAGACCACGCCCGGGCCGTAAAGCCGGTCGAGCGGCACCTCGTCCATGGCCGGGCCGTCGGCAATGAAATGACGCGGCGCGTCGAGATGGGTGCCGTGATGCACCACCATGTGGACTTCGGTGACATTGGCGCGATGTTCCGGAATTTTCCAGAGCCGGCGGATTTGCGGCCGCGGAAACGCCGGGATCCGCGACAGCTCCTCGGTCAGCCGATGCGACAGGTCGATCCAGGGACCGGCGGCACCGAATATCTTCGGCGCCGGCACATCGAGCCAGCCTTTCCAGCCGGGGATTTTGTCGTTGACGGTCTCGCACATGGCAAACTCTCACTTTGGCTGCGGGGCAATATGGTCGAGCGCGTCGAGCAGGTAGGGCCGAAAGCCCGGATAGTTCTCGATCATCGGGAAGTGGCCCATGCCCTTCATGAGCCTATAACGCGAGCCCGGGATCGCCGCGGCGACGGCCTCGGTCATTGCCGGTGTGCATGAGTAATCGTATTCGCCGGTCAAGAGCGCGACTTTGCAGCGCGCCGTATCGATCTGTTTGATATCCTCGCGCGCGTCCCAATCGAGGCTGTAGAAATACACGTCGCCCTGATAAACGCCCGGGCCGGATTGGGCGTAATACCACCAGTTCTCGCGCCGGTTCGCTTCCGGACTGTACGGCGAGTTGAGGCCATAGGTGTAGCTCGCGCACAATTCGCCGCCGTGGATGGCCGGGTGGTGCAGGAAATCGTTGTAGCGGCCCGGCGCATAGGCCGAGCTTTCCAGGCCGACGATGCCGCACAGCTCGTCCTGATAGCGGGCCGCGAGCTTGAGGACGATGGCGCCGCCCATCGAGCAGCCGAGCAGCGTCGGCCGTTCGAGCCCCAGCGCGAGCCAGACCGCGCGGACGATGGCGGTATAGGATTCCGTCGTCAGGCGGAATTTCTTCAACCACCAGCGATCCGGCGGCGTCGAGCGGCCGTGATACGGCATGTCGAAGGCTATGACGCGAAACCGCCCGGTGATCGCGCCGTCGTTCATCAGATGGCGGAATTGCCGGCTGTCGTTACCCGCCGTGTGCAGGCAAAACAGCGGCGGGCCGCGGCCGGCCTCTTCGATGAAAATCCGGTGCCGTTCGCCGGCGACGTCGATCGTGATGTAGCGGCCGGTGATCGGCTCGAACTCAGGCATCGGGCATCCCCGTTTCGCGCATGATGTTCATCAGGCGATGCAAGGCGCGCGCATTCTGCATGGCGGCGAGGCTGTCGCCCTCCAGGCGGAATTCCGGCACGCGCATGAGCATGGCGAAAAAGTCATGATAGAGCGGCGGCGGATCTGGACTCAAGAACTTGTTCCAAACGTCGACCGGCGCGGCAAAGCCGAATGCGGCGCGCACATCGAGCCGCGGCGACGCGACGATGTCGGTGATCTTTCCCTTTTCTATTTTCAGGGCGTAGCGGCTGTCGCCGAATGTCAGAGTCAGGGTCGTATTGAACCACTCGCCGATGACATCGAGCTCAGGATCGCCGTTCACCCGGTCACGGTATCGGTCAAGCCAAGATGCGCCCGGATAGTCGCTCATGATGCTAAAGCTCACACGATGGTGGCGCTAACCGGCGGTCGCCAAATAAGCATGCTCGAGACGGCGCGGCAGATCGGCCTCGCCGGTGCCGGCTTCCAGCACGATCGCGCCGCGCGCCAGCGCATAGACGCGATCGGCGAGCGCCAGGGCTTTCTCGATCAACTGCTCGACCAAGAGCACCGCGGTGCCAGCCTCGCGCAGCCGCCGCACTACCACCAGCACGCGATCCACCAAGACCGGCGACAGGCCTGCGGAAGGCTCATCGAGCATGAGGAGACGCGGCCGTCGCACAAGTCCCTGCGCCACCGCCAATATCTGCTGCTGGCCGCCGGACAGCGCGGCGGCGCGCTCGTGGCGCTTGGCGGCGATTTCGGGAAACAGCCCGAGCGCTTCCTCGACACGCGCCGTGCGCTCGCCGCGGGGCAGGTCGTAGGCCGCGAGCAGCAAATTATCGAGCACGGCAAGCTGGGTGAACACGCGGTGTCCCTCGACCACATGGGCGAGGCCTGATTTGACGATATCGCGCGGGCTTGCTCCGGCGAGATCGCGACCGGCGAAACGCACGCTTCCCGACCACGGCAAGAGTCCCGACACCGCGCGCAACAACGTGGTTTTGCCGGCGCCGTTCGGGCCAAGAAGCGCTACCACTTCGCCGGCGCCGATCGTCAGGTTGACGCCATGCAGCACGCCGATCTTGCCGTAGCCGCTGGAGAGGCCGGCGATGTCCAGGAGCGGGTCAGCCGCCGAGATAGGCATTGACCACCTCCCGGTGCGAGCGGATTTCGGCCGGCGTCCCGGCCGCCAGGTTCTTGCCGAGATTGAGCACGGTGACGTGATGACAGATATCGAAGATCAGATCGGCGTGATGCTCGACCAACAACACGCCGGTGCCGGCGCGCGCGATCGCCACCACCAGCGCGCCGAGCCGCCTAATCTCTTCGGCGGAAAGCCCGGCCGCCGGTTCGTCGAGCAACAGGAACACCGGGCGTAGCATCAGCGCGCGGGCGATTTCGGTGAAACGCAATTCGCTGTGCTGCAGCCGGTCGGCGCGCACGGGCGCGAGACGCTCCAGCCCGACCGCCGCCAAGGCCAGCATGGCGGTATCGCGCAGCATGGCTTCGTCGCGGCGATGGCGTGGCAGCGACAATAGCGATTCGACGAACGTGCCTTGGCCGTCGATGGTGCCGCCGATCATGACGTTCTGCAGCACCGACGCCGAGCCGACGATGCGCGGGGTCTGGAACGTTCGCGCGATGCGCATATGCGCGCGCCGGTGCCGCTCGAGCACCGGCAGGGCTGTGCCGTTGAGCCTCACCGTGCCGGACTGCTGGGCGTAATAACCGGAGATGACATTGAGCGTCGTGGTCTTGCCGCTGCCGTTGGGGCCGATCAGGCCATGGATTTGACCCGAGCGGATTTCGAGGTCGAGGCCGTCGATCGCATGCACTCCGCCAAAGGCCAGCGCCACCTGTTCCAGCGTCAAGGCGCCAGCCCCGGCCGGCGCGGCGAGCAAACGCCCGAGCAGTTCAGGCCGCGGGACGATGGCGCGGCCGCTCTCAAGCGGGCGGCGGTTCTTGAAATCCAGGAGTTCAGCGATGCCGCCCGGCATGGCCAGCACGATGACCAGCAACAGTACCGCATAGAGAAACGTCGACCACGCCACCAAGGGAGCGGCGAATTCCGGCAGCACCGTCAAAAGAATGGTGCCGAGCAACGGCCCGAGAATGGAGCTGCGCCCGCCGATCAGGATGGCGATGAAGAACAGCACCGACAGGTCGAGGGTGAACGCGTCCGGCGTGATGTAGGATTGCAAGGAGGCAAACAGGCCGCCGGCAATTGCGGCGACGGCGCCGCTGAACAAGAACACCAGCGCCAACAGCGCGGGCTTGGCAATGCCGCAGGCTTCTGCGGCGACCTCGGCATCGCGGATCGCGGTCAGCGCGCGGCCGAAGCGGCTCGCCGCGATATTCGCCGTCATCCAGGTGCAGATCGCCGCCAGCCCGAAGCAGAAATAATAAAAGCCCCACTGGGAATCGAACGGTTTTGGAAAAATCGGTCCGGCAACGCCGACGCCGCCGCCGGTCACGCTCTGCCAGGCCAGCGCCACCTGGGTGACGATGGTGGCGAAGCCAAGTGTCGTGATAGCGAAATAGAAAGTGCGCAGCCGCAGCGCCGGCAGTCCGACAATCAAACCGAACACGGCGCCGACCACCGCCGCAATCGCCAGCGCCAGATAGGGCGACAGCTCTGGCGTTACGTTGCCGGCAACAAGCACGCTCGTGGTGTAGGCGCCGAGCGTGAGCAGCGCCACCCAGCCGATGGCGATCTGGCCGGCGAAGCCGACCACCAGGTTGAGACCGGACACCAGCACCCAATAGACGCAGGCACGCGTCGCGATCACGCCCCAATAGCCGCCGCCGAACAGCGGGAACGCAACGCCAATGACGAGGAGCGCCAGAAACGGCAGCGCCACGCCGAGCGCGCTCGTCGCCCCGAGCACGTCGGCACGGCTCGGGCGCACCTGTGCCATCGGCGTATCCATCAAACGCGGCGTTGCACGGCGGCGCCGGCGAGGCCTTCGGGGCGCGCCAACAGCACGATGATGAAGACGGTGAAGACCGCCACCGAGGCAAAGATGCCGCCGACCAGAAAATTCGCGGTTTGCTGAAACAGCCCGAGCAGGAGGCCCGCGACCACGGCGCCGCGGTTGTTGCCCATGCCGCCCAGCGCCACCGGGACAAAACCATAGAAGGTCAGCATCGGCCCATTGCCGAAAAACGCCAACAGCATCTCGCCGCCGGCAAAGCCGGCGAGCGCGCCGATCGCGCCGGCGATCGCATAGCTCGCCATACGCAAGCTGCGCTCCGGCAGGCCGAGCGCGCGCGCCGCGTAGGTGTCCTCGGCGATCGCCAGAAAGGCGCGGCCGATCAGGGTGTGGCGATAGAGCAGTTCGAGGCCGACGATCACGGCGGCGCAGGCGAGCATCGGCAGCCAGAACTGCTGATCGAAGCCGCCGCGGGCGAAGTCGAAGAGGCGCGGAAACGGCCGCGCCTCGGTGCCCCATTCGATTGCCGTGAACTGCTGCACCATCAGCGCCAGCGCCAAGGTCGAGAGCACGTAGAGATGCTGGTCGAGGCTTTTGAGCACCGGCCGCACGGCGACGATCTCGGTGACGATGCCGAGGATTACGCCGCCGGCCAGGGCCAGGAGGAAGCCGACCGCCACCGGCAGACCTAAGCGGGCGATGAACAGCGAGCCCAGCACGCCGCCCAGCATGCCGAGCGTGCCCGCGGTGAAGCTGAACACGCGCGAGGCGGAGAACATCACATTATATGTGATGCCGATCAGTGCGTAGATGCAGCCGATCGCCACTCCGGACAAGACGATCGACTGAACCATCGCATCACGCGCTGTAGCCGGGAGCCAGGTTGAACGCGCCGTCCTTGAGCGAGTTGGCCTCGACCATCACCACTTCATCGTCGGGATAGCCGTCGTGCTTGTCGGCGGCAAACGAGATGTCGCCATAGACGCCGGGGAAACCTTTCAGCTTGTTGAGATAGCCGACGATCGCGTCGGGCTCGGTGCCGACGTTCTTCATCGCCTCGCCGATCATGTGCGGCGAGTCGTAGCCGAGCGCGATCCACCACAACAGCGTGTCGCCCATGTCGATCTTGGCGCTCTTCAAGCGGTCGAGGAAGGCCGAGGTGCGATCGGCGAGCTTGCCGCCGGGAGCATAGCAAACCGGGCGAAAATTGTTGGGATAGACTTTTGCCCAGTATTCGGGCTTTTCCAGCAAATCCTTGGTCTGGCCGGAGCCGAGCGTGGTCTGGCCGACGATCGGCACGTCCCAGGCCATCTGCCCCCGCGTATTGATGATGCGCGACAGGAAGCCGGCATTCACGCTCCAGGGCATGATTGCTTCGGCGCCCGCCGATTGCATGCGCAACAGCTCGGGTTTCAGATCCGGATTGGCGGCGTCGACATTGCCCTGATAAACGACCTCGGCGCCCTTGGCCTTGAGCATTGGCGCATAGGCGTTGACGGAAGCAGTGCCATAGCCGGTGGTGTCGCTGATCACCGCGACCTTCTTGCGCTTGAGCACATCCATCACATAGCGGTTCGCGGCGCTGCCAATCTGCTGATTGGTCGGCGCGTTGCGAAAGCACATCGGATATTTCTGCGGATCGGTCAGGGCGTCGACCCAGCAGGGATGGATTTGCGGCGTGTTGGTGCGCGCCAGCAGTGGCACGACCGCAAGCGACTCGCCGGAATTGACCGGGCCGAACACGACGCTGACCTTTTGGCCGCGGGTGAGCTCGGCTGCGCCGTTCACCGCCTTGGTCGGATCGCTTTGGGTGTCTCGGGTGATCAGTTCGAGTTGCCGCCCGTCGATGCCGCCGGCGGCGTTGATCTCCTGCACTGCCAATTGGATGCCGCGGTTGATGCCGACGCCGGTGGACGATGACGGACCGGTGAGCGCCGGCAGATAGCCGACCGGGATCGGATCTTTGGCGGCGATTGCGGGCTTGGCTAAGCTGCTTGCAGCAATGACGGCGCCGGCGGACTTCAATGCTTGACGACGAGTCAGCGACATTTTGGTTTCCTCCCTGAATTTGGTTTCCCGTAACGGTGTTCTGTCGGGCTTTTGCCGGCTACTATAGCCTTCGCTTGAAGGTCCGCAAAGCGCCCTGTCGGGCGTGGGATTTCTCCCAACATCTTTCTCCGACAGGTCTTTCTCGAGCATGTGTTTCTGCGACATGCGCGACCTGATCGGTCGCGCGCGATTTTTGTAAGAGGAGCCAGGGCGATGGAATTGGGGCTTGCAGGCAAGACGGCGCTGGTCACCGGCGGCAGCAAGGGCATTGGCCTCGAAACGGCACGCGCGCTGGCGCGGGAAGGCGTGAAAGTTCTGATCTGCGCACGCCGGGAAACGGCGCTGGCGGACGCAGCACGCGACATCATGGCGACCATGCAGGCGAAGATCGAAACGCATTCGCTCGACGTGACCAAAGTCGAGCAGATCGAAAAAATTCCCCGCATCGTCGGCGAAAAACTCGGCCGCATCGACATCCTGGTCAACAACGCCGGCACCGGCACTTATAAGCCGTTTCTCGACGTAACCGACGAGGAACTGGTCGACGGCATGGCGATCAATTTCTTCGCCCAATTCCGCATCTGTCAGCGCATCGTGCCGCTGATGATCGCGCAAGGCGGCGGCCGCATCGTCAATGTCAGCGGCCAGACCGGGATCATGACGCTCAACCCGCCGTTTCTGTCGTCGTGCACGGGGCCGGCGAAATCGGCCGAGATCCGGTTCTCAAAAGTGCTCGCCAATGAGCTGGCGCCGCACAACATCCGCGTCAACTGCGTGATCCCGGGCTTCATCAACACGCCGGAGCGCTTCGCCAAATGGGAACGCGAAATGGCCAAGCGCAAGCTCAGCCCCGAAGACGCCGCGCGCGAGCGCGCCCAGTGGTCGAGCAATCAAGGCATGCGCGATACGCGCTGGGGCACGCCGGAGGAGATCGCCAATCTCATCGTCTTCGCGGTCTCGGATGCGGCGAGCTATATCAACGGCGCCGAGTTGGTCGCCGACAATGCGATGGATAAGTCCTGAAAGGGCCCGCCGACGGGCGCTGCCCGCGCCTTAGTGTCCGTAGGATTTCGCGATCTGGCCGACCAGCTTGGCCCAATCCATGTCGATTGCGCCGTAGACCGCGGCGGCCTCGGGCCTAGCGTTGTCTCCGAGGACTTCGATCATCAACGTCGCATAATCCGAGAGGATAATACCAGCCTGCATCATCCGTAGCAGGCCCACCTGATGTTTGGTCTCACCGAACGTGCCGCAGGCGTCCACGGCGACGTACGCATCGAGACCCCTGCCGACGGCGGTGATGGCGGGGAATGCAGCGCAAACTTCGAGCGAGAGACCGGCAAAAATCAGCTTCCTTCGGCCGGTCGTTTCGATAGCGTGTGCGACCTGTGGATCGTCGAAAGCGTTGACAGAGGAACGGTCGATGATTCGCACCTCAGGCAAAGCTTCGACCAATTCAGGAATTGTTGGTCCCCACATGCTATCCCGGGCCGTTGTGGTCACGACAGTCGGGAGTTTGAGCGCCTTCGCGGCCTTGGCAAGGCCGACGACATTATGCTTGAGCTCTGCGATCGAGTAGTCACGCACTCCGCTCATCAGGCCGACCTGGTGATCAACGAGGACGAGCGCGGCGTTTTCGGATGTGAGCGGCTCGTAAATGTGGCTTGGATCGGACATGGCATTCTTCTCCGGAAATTTGTGACGGCGGCGGCTGGTGCGGCTTGGGAACAGCGACTTACGGGTGACGGACATGGCCGATTCCGTTTTTTGCAGGCTAGCTGCGTCCGGCGCCAAGGCCAAGGCGCCGGCCCTCCCCGTGCCGCCAAGACCGATGTAGCATCGCGGCAGCGTTGCGCGCGGGCAGCCGCATGGCCGCGACAAGCATCGGGAGGACGGCATGACAACAGCAAGCGATAGCGTTGAGTTGACGCGCGTCGGCCCTGGCACCGTCATGGGCCAATTGATGCGGGAATATTGGATTCCCGCATTGATGTCGTCCGAGGTCGCGCGCGGCGGCGCGCCGCTCCGCCTGATGCTGCTCGGCGAGAAGCTCATCGCGTTTCGCGACGGTGAAGGCCGGGTCGGCGTGATGGATCATCGCTGCCCGCACCGCTGCGCGTCGCTGTTTCTCGGCCGCAACGAGGCTGACGGGCTGCGCTGCATCTATCACGGCTGGAAATTCGACGTCACCGGCCAGTGCCTCGACATGCCCAACATGCCCCCGCAACAGGACTTCAGGCACAAGGTCGGCGCCAAGGCGTACCGCGCGGTCGAACGCGCCGGCGTCGTGTGGGTCTATATGGGATCGCGGGCCGAGGCGCCGCCACTGCCGGGTTTCGAGGTGCTCGGCGTTCCGGACGACGAGGTCGGAGTGCTCTTCATCCAGCGCCACTGCAACTATCTGCAGGCGCTGGAGGGCGACATCGACACCTCGCATTTCGGCTTCCTGCATGCCGGCCATGTCGACGCCGACGATCTTGCCGACGACGATCCGATCCTCCACACCGTCGCAATCCGCACGCCGGACTATCACATCGCCGACGCCGCCTGGGGCACGACCTATGCGGGCTACCGCAGCGCCGGCCCCGGCCGCACCTCCTGGCGCTTCGGCAACTTTTTGTTTCCGTTCTGGGCGCAGGTGCCGAACGGCGATTTCGCCAGTCATCTGCAAGTGCGCGGCTGGGTGCCGCTCGACGACGAGCACACCATGTACTGCGTGCTGTGGTGGAAGCGCGGCGTGTCGGCCATGACCCAAGTGGCGCCGGCATTCAAGGACGGCACGCCGGTCGGCGGCATGGGGCGGGGCAACGATTTTCTGCCCAACACCACCGACTGGCTCGGCCGCTTCAGGCTCGCGGCCAATGCGAGCAATGACTGGGGCATGGACCGCGCCGCGCAACGCGACAATACGATCTATAGCGGCATCAAGAGCGTCCATTTGCAGGACCAGGCCGTGACCGAGAGCATGGGTGCGATCCTCGATCACAGTTTTGAGCATCTCGCCCCGTCGGATCTGATGATCACGCGCACGCGGCGCCGCCTGCTCATGGCCGCCCGCGCATTGCGCGACAAGGGCGTGCCGCCGCCGGGCGCCGACAATGTCGAGGTGTTCCGCGACGCGCGCGGCGGTTATTTCGTCAGCGACGAGGCGAGCGGCTGGCAGGACGCCTATGCGGCGCAACTGGCGATCGCCTCGCGCCCGCGCGCGACCGCCTTGCACGCCTCGCCATCAAGCGGCGGCCGCTAAAGCGGCCTTTGCGTCCTCAAGAATCATATCGGCGCCCTTTTCGCCGATCATGATCGTGGCCGCATTGGTGTTGCCGGACACCACCGCAGGCATGATCGAGGCGTCGATCACGCGCAAGCCCGAGAATCCGCGCACGCGCAGCCGCTCGTCGACCACTGCTTTTGGATCCTGGCCCATGCGGCAGGTGCCGACGGGATGATAGGTGGTGGAGCCGCGGCGGCGGATGAAATCGAGCAATTCGTCGTCGTTGTCGCATTGCGCGCCGGGCTCGATCTCCTCGGCGATGTAGCGCGCCATGGCGGGCGCCTGAAAAATGCGGCGCATTGCGGCGACGCCGGCCGTGATGGTCTCGCGATCTTTCGGCGTCGCCAGATAGTTCGGGTGGATCGCCGGCGCCTCGTGCGGATCGGCGGATTTGATTTTCACATAGCCGCGGCTCTCCGGCCGCAGCAGCACGCAATTGCCGGTCACGCCGGGGTATGGCGACAGCTCGCCGCCGATGGTGCCGGCCGAGAACAGCGAAATCGAGCATTGCGAATCGGGCGTTCCCGACGACGGCAGCGCGCGCAGGAAAACCGCCGACGACACCGCCGGGATGGCGAGATAGCCGCGGCGCGTGAGGACGTAGTGCAAGCCGTGGGTGAGCTTGCCGCTCCATTTGCGCACCGCGTCGTTGAGCGTGATCGGGTCTTTGCAGCGCAGGATGATGCGGCCGGAAATGTGGTCATTGAGATCGTCGCCGACACCCGGCGCATCGGCGATCACCGGAATTCCCAGCGATTGTAGGAGCGACGCCGGCCCGACCCCCGAAAGCTGCAAGAGTTGCGGCGAATTGAACGCGCCCGAAGCGACGATCACCTCGGCATTGGCACGCGCGCTGCGTTTGTCGTTGCCGGCAAGATACTCGACGCTGGTGGCGTGTCGGCCATCGAACACAATGCGCGTGGCGAGTGCCTTGGACACGACCTTGAGATTGGCGCGCCGCCGCGCCGCCTTGAGATAGCCGTGCGCGGCCGAGGAGCGCACGCCGTTGCTCATCGTGGTCTGGTAATAGCCCGCGCCTTCCTGCACCGGCCCGTTGAAATCGTCGTTGCGCGGATAGCCGCATTGCACCGCCGCTTCGACATAGGCCACGGCAAGCGGATGCCGGTCGCGCAGGTCCGAGACTCCAAGCGGCCCGCCGGCGCCGTGGAATTCGTCGGCGCCGCGTTCGTTGTTTTCCGCCCTGCGGAAATAGGGCAGCACATCGGCAAAACTCCAGCCGGCATTGCCGAGCTGCCGCCAATAGTCAAAATCCTCCGCCTGGCCGCGGATATAGATCAGGCCGTTGATCGAGCTCGAGCCGCCGAGAACCTTTCCGCGCGGCGCGATAACATTGCGGTTGTGGCATTCGGGCTGCGGGATGGTCTCGTAGCACCAATTGTAGCGGCGATCGGTGAACAGCCGGCCGAAGCCGAGCGGAATATGCAGCCACGGATGCAGGTTGCCGGGGCCCGCTTCCAACAGAAGCACGCGATGGCGGCCCGACGCGGTAAGCCGATCGGCCAGAACGCACCCGGCGCTGCCGGCCCCGACGATGATGAAGTCGAACGCCTCTGAATTCGGCACGCGTTTTCCTCCAATTGATGCGGCCTCTGGGGACCGCTTCCTCGTCATATGACGGTCGGACTGATTATCCGAAGGGAACGCGACCGCCGCAATATGGAAACGACATCACGGCGACGTTGACTTTCCAACCGGTTCTCCAAATACTGAGTGCCCAAGCAAAAATATTGACCGCAAAAGCGGAGAAGTCAGGGAGGAACGCCATGACGACCTCACGACGCTCGCTGCTCAAGACATCCGCCGCAACGCTTGCCGCGATGAGTTTTTCCGGACGCTTTGCCAGCGCCGAGGCGGAGGCCGTGCGGATCGGCGTCGTCTACGACCTGTCCGGTCCATTCGCCGCCGGCGGTTCTGTCGCCTGCTCCATCGGCGCCCAGATCGCGATCGATCTCGTCAACGAGCGCGGCGGCATTGCCGGCAAGTACAAAGTCGTGCCGATCAATGCCGATTGCCAGAGCAAGGTCGATGTAGCGATCAACGAGGTCGAGCGCCTGATCAGCCAGGAGAAGGTCGACATCGTCAACGGCGTCTATGCCAGCGCGCAAGCCGTGCCGCTCGCCGCCAAGGTGGAGGCGCAGAAGAAAATCCTCTGGATCACGACCGCGGTCGCGACGGCCGTGTTCAAGGACAAGAACCTGCAATACGTCTTCCGCGCGCAGATTCATTCCGATCAATACGGCCAGGCGTTCGCCTCCTTTATCGCCGACAACGCCAAGGCCAAGCTCGGCGCCGAGCCAAATAACGTCAAGGTCGCGATCATCCACGAGGATGGGCCCTATGGCGTTGGCGTCGCCGATGCCAGCGAGCGGTTCGCCAAAGAGCGCGGCCTGCAAATCGTCATGAAGGAAGGTTATTCGGCCACCGCGCCCGATCTCTCCTCGCTGGTGACCAAGCTCAAGCGGGCCGGTCCGGACGTCGTGTCCCATGCCGGCTACAATCCCGATATCACGCTGTTCCTCCGCCAGGCGCGCGAGAGCGGATTGCGGTTCAAGATGCTGGTCGGTGACGGCGCGGGCTACAGCCAGCTCGACAAGCTCCGGGCGACCTTTGCGACGGACGTCGACAATTTCTGCAACATCGATCCGGTCCCGGCGCAATTGCTCAATCCCGCTTCGCTGGCGCCGGGAATGGGCGATCTCATCAAGACCATGGTCGAACGCTACAAGGCCAAGACCAGCGCCAACGATGTGCCGCCGCATTGCTCGATGGGCTTCAACCAGACCTGGGTGCTGCTCAATAACGTGTTGCCGGTCGCCAAGGATAAATACGGCGGCTTCGACGCCGAGGCGGTGCGCAAAGCCGCCCTCGACGTTGACATTGCTCCCGGCGGCACCATCCAGGGCTACGGCGTGAAATTCTATCGTCCTGGAACGGAGCTCTCCGGACAGAACGAGCGCTCGACGCCGGTCGTGATGCAGAACGCCGGCGAGCACATTTCGGTCGTCTGGCCGAACAACATCAAGACTCAAGAGCCCGTTCTGCCGCTGCCGGCTTCTTCGGTCTACGCCATGCGCTGACGATGCTCGCAGTCGAGGGGCTGTCCAAGCGCTTCGGAGGCTTCCTGGCCGTCAACCAGATCGCCTTCGAAGTCCGCCAAGGCGAGATTCTTGGCCTTATCGGTCCGAACGGCTCGGGCAAGAGCACGACGTTCAATCTGATTGCCGGCACGCTCCGCCCCTCGTCGGGATCGATCCGCTTCGAGGGAGAAGACATAGCAAGCCTGCCTGCGCATACGATCTGCCGGCGTGGCATTGCCCGCACCTTCCAAATCCCGCGACCGTTTCGCAAGCTTTCGCTGTTGGAGAACGTGACAATTGCCGCCCATTACGGCGAGGCTGGCGGCATCACGCGTGCGCAAGCGCACGACCGCGCGGTAGAGGCGCTCGGCCTCGTCGGGCTGCCGACCGACGCTGCGGCAACGACGAGCGGGCTCGGCGCCGCCGCACTCAAAAAACTCGAACTTGCCCGCGCGCTCGCCACAAAACCCCGGCTGCTGCTCGCCGATGAGTCTCTCGGCGGCCTCGACTCGACGGAGATGGAACGCGCCGCGGATCTGCTCGAAAGCATTCGCAGCCGCATGGGCGTGACGATCATCTGGGTCGAGCACATCATGGGCGTGCTGATGCGTATCGTCGACAGAGTCGTCGTGCTCGACCACGGTGAAAAGATATTCGAGGGCGCGCCGGCGCAGGCGGCGGCCGATCCTCGTGTCACCGAGGTCTACCTCGGCAAGGGCCGCACGTGAGCGCGATGCTGTCCCTTGCCGCCGTCTCGGCCGGCTACGATTCCTTCCAAGCCTTGTTCGACGTATCGCTGGAGGTGTCGCAAGGCGAAGCCGTGGGTGTCATCGGCCCGAACGGTGCCGGTAAGACCACGCTGATGCGCGTGATTTCGGGCCTGGTGCCGCTGCGCGGCGGCACGATGACGCTCGACGGCCGTTCCGTCGGCGGCCTGCCGGCGCATCGCGTGATCGAGCTGGGCATAGCGCATGTGCCCGAGCACCGGCGGCTGTTTCCAAGGCTTACGGTCGAGGACAATTTGCGCATCGGCGCCTTCATACCGCGGGCGCGGGCGCATTTCGCCGAGCAGCTCGAGCGGGTTTACAGCCTGTTTCCCCGATTGAAAGACCGGCGCGATCAATTCGCCGGGACGCTCTCGGGCGGCGAGCAGCAGATGTGCGCGATCGGCCGCGCCCTGATGTCGCGGCCGAAATTGCTGCTGATGGACGAGCCATCAGCCGGGCTTGCGCCGCTCGTGGTCGAGCAGGTGTTCGATCTCGTCCGCCGTATTCGCGCCGAAGGCCTCACCGTGCTGATCGTCGAGCAGAACGTGCAGCAAGTGCTCGACGTGGTCGATCGCGCCTATCTCTTGGAAGTGGGCAGCATCAAGCTTGCGGGCACGTCGGGCGAGCTCAAGGGCCACGAATTCATCCGCAAGGCGTATTTGGGATTGTAGCGGCGATGGACATCTATCTCCTCGAAGCGATCATCAATGGCATTCTGCTCGGTGGCGTGCTGGCGCTGCTCGCGCTGGGCCTCAATCTGATCTTCGGCGTGATCGACGTGGTGTGGATTGCCTATGCGGACCTCGTCATGTGCGGCATGTATATCGTCTATTGGCTCTACGCCGGGTTCGGCTGGCCGCTGTTGTTGGCGTGCGCCGTGGCCATCGCCGGCGTGGCCGTGCTCGGCGTTCTTGTGCATGTCCTGATCATCGCGCCGATTCTCGGCTCGGCGCCGATCAATCAGCTTCTCGCCACCGGCGGCTTGCTGTTCTTTCTCCAGAGTTTCGCCACGCTGCTGTTCGGCACCGACTTCCGCAACCTCGGCATTCGCCTGCCGATCATCGAGCTCGGCGAGATCTATATCAGTACCGCGCGCCTGCTGGCCTTCGCGATCGCCCTCGTCGGCGCGATCGCGCTCTATTTCTTTCTCAAGCGCACCTTCATCGGCACTGCGATCCGCGCCATCGCGCAAGACCGCGACATCATAGGCTTGATGGGTGTCGACCAGCGGCGCATTTATCTGGTGACCTCGGCGATCGGCGGGGCGCTCGCCGGATTGGCATCTTGCCTGCTGTCGCTGCAATACGACGTTCATCCCTTTATCGGCAACACGTTCGGCCCGCTCCTTTTCATGATCTGCGTGCTCGGCGGCCTGGGCGACATGATCGGCGGCTTTGTTGCCGCCTTCATCATCAGCCAGATCATCTCGATCGTCGGTTATTACACCAACACCGAGCTCGCCTATGTGCTGGCCTTTGCGTTTTTCATTGCGCTGATGTTCGTGCGCCCACGGGGGATTTTCGTGCGATGAACGCGCGATACGCCATGCTTCTGGCCGGGATCGCAATTCTGTTGTGCGTGCCGTATTTCACGCCGACCTATTTCCTGCATCTGCTCATCCAGGCGCTGATTTGGGGTTTTATCTACACCGCATGGTCGATGATGGGCCGTTTCGGCTTCGTCTCGCTCGGGCACGGCGCCTTCATGGGCGTGGGCGCCTATGTGCCGGCGCTGTTGTGGAACTACTATGATGTCACGCCCTGGGCCGGTATCCCGCTCGGTGTTTTGCTGTCCGCCCTGTTGGCGCTGGTGATCGGCTATCCGTGCTTCCGCCTCCGGGTCGTCGGCCATTATTTCGCCCTGGTGACGCTGGCGCTGAGCCAGGTGGTGATGCTCTCGATCACTGCGGCGCGCGATATTACCGGCGGGTCGCTCGGCTTTACGCCACGAGCGGTGGGCCACTCCTGGTACGCGCTGCAATTTCCCGAGAAAAGCTACTTCTATGTTATTGCGCTTGTGCTTTGGCTTTGCGGGCTTGCGATCTGGCGCTGGATCGATCGCGGTATCGGCCGCGAGGCGCTCGATGCGATCTCGGAAGACGAAGAAGCTGCCGCCTCGATCGGCATCGACGTCATGCGCGAGAAGCTGCGCGTGACCGTCATCAGCGCGGCACTCACGGCGCTCGGCGGCGCGATTTACGGGCAATATTTCATGTATCTCAATCCCGAGACCGTTTCCGGCATCAGCGTTTCGCTGCAGATCGTGTTCGCCGCCATCGTCGGCGGGATGTATGACATGCTCGGCCCGACCGCCGGCGCGCTGGTGACGATTGCGTTGAACGAGGGACTGCGCGTCGGTTTCGGCACCCACTTCATTGGCGCCGCCAATACGATCTACGGCATCCTTCTCATCCTGTGCATCATCTTCATGCCGCGCGGCATCGTCGGCATGCTGAAAAAAATAACTATGCCGGTGCGACGCACCAAGGCGTTGCCGGCGGAGTAGGCTTTAACCGTCACGCGCGGCAGCGGCCCTCTAGGAAGCGCATGCGGGTGCTGGCATAATCGTAGCAACGCCGAATCTGCCGGGAGGTGGTCATGGCCCAAGCCCAGCTCAAGTCGCGACGCGCGGGGCGCGATTGGCCGTTCAAAATCACGCCGCTGCATCCGGTGCTTGGCTGCGAAATCACCGGCATCACGCTGGCACAAGCGGTGTCGCCGGCGCTATTCGAGAAGGTCTATGAAGCCTTCCTCGACTATCAACTCATCCTGTTCCGCGACGTCGATCTGCCGCCGGCGACCCAAGTCGCCTTCGCGCGCAATTTCGGCGAGGTGCAGGTCCATGTGCTCAGCCAGTATCACGGCTACAAGGAGCACCCGGAAATCTACATGCTGTCCAACCTCGACAAGGACGGCAATCCGAGCGGCAAGCATCCGGACCGCGGCACGCTGTATTGGCACACCGACGGCTCCTGGAAGGAGCGCACCGGCCAGGCGACCATGATGTATTCGGAGATCGTGCCGGGCGAGGGCGGCGAAACCGAATTCGCCGACATGTATTCCGCCTATGAGCTGTTGCCGGCCACGATCAAGGCGAGGATCGAAGGGCGCAACGCTATCCACAATTTCGATTTCTCGCGCACGCGCCGCCACGGCGAGGATCCGCTGACGGCGGAGCAGAAGGCCAAGGTGCCGCCGGTCGCGCATCCGATCGTGCGCACGCATCCGGAGACCGGGCGCAAGGCGATTTTCCTCGGCGACCATGCCGAATCGATCGAGGGCATGGACTACGACGAAGGACGCGCGCTCATCGAGGACATCAACGCGACGATCACGCAGCAGGCGCGCGTCTACACCCACCGCTGGGCGCCGCGCCAGTGCATCGTATGGGACAACCGCTGCACGCTGCACCGCGCCACTGGTTTCGACGAGGCGCGCCTCAAGCGCGTGATGCGCCGCTGCACCATCGTCGGCGACAAGCCGTACTAAGCGCCCGGTGCTGGCGCCGCGTTACCCAATCAGGCCTGAACCGAGTATCCGCCGTCGACGGCGATGGCCGCGCCGGTGATGAAATTCGAAGCCGGAGCGGCCAGAAAGACGGCGATGCCGGCAAAATCATCCGGGTTTCCCCAGCGCTGAGCCGGCGTGCGCGCCAGCACCTTTTCGTGAAGGCCTTGGACTTCCTCGCGCGCCTTTCGCGTGAGATTGGTATCGATCCAGCCGGGCAATATCGTGTTGACCTGGATGTTGTCCTTCGCCCAAGCGACCGCCATCGCCTTTGCCATCTGCACGATGCCACCCTTGCTCGCCGCATAGGGCGTGGCATAGGACGAGGCGAACACCGACATCATCGATCCGATATTGATGATCTTGCCGGCGCCGGCGCGCACCATGTGGGGATACGCCGCCTGCGAGCAAAGGAATGCGCTCGTCAGATTGGTGTTCATCACCAGATGCCAATCCCGCGCCGTGAGGTCTTGCGGCTGTGCGCGAACGGTCGTGCCGGCGTTGTTGACAAGGATGTCGAGACGACCAAATCGCTCGACGGCGCGCTCTATCGCTTGCCGGCAGGATGCCTCATTGAGAACATCCAACTCCACAAACTCGGCCTGACCACCGAGCGAATGCAACTCCGACAGAGCCGATTGGGCCTTTATCTTATTGCGCCCTGCGATGACGACCGCAGCGCCCGCGGCGGCGAGGCCCTTCGCCATGCCGAGTCCGATGCCGCCATTTCCGCCTGTTATGAACGCAACCCGGTTTCGCAAGTCGAAAATCGTCATCGCAGATTTTCTCCGCATTCAATGTCGCAATCACGAACGTCTACATGTTAATCGCTCCTGATAGAAGCAACCATGCTGCGGAAAGCTGCAGGCATGGTCCTCGAAATCAGCCGTATCGCCACTTCGGACCGTCGGCTCAAAATGCAGCGCAGCAACGTATTGTCATTGACAAAAGACGCTTAGCGGACAACCCTTTCGCCCAATAAATACCTGTCGAAAAGACAAGACACGGCAAACCGCTGTGCAAGACACGACCAAATAGGGGGAAATCCAATGTCCGTCATTCGCATTTCTTCGCTTGTGCGCGACGTCCTGCTCGGTGCCGCCGTCGCAGCCATTTCGTTCAGCGCCAATGCGCAGGAAAAGCACTACCGCTTCGCCTATGACCAGCCGAACACGACCGGTTACGGTGTCGCCGGTGACATCTTCGCCAACAAGATGAAGGAGCTGAGCAAGGGTCAGTTCCTGGTCGATCAATATCCCGGCGCGCAGCTCGGCCAGGAACCGCAGGTGCTGCAATTGCTGAAATCCGGGGATATCGATTTCGCCATCACGTCGTCCGCCAACACCGCGACGGTATCGCCGCAGGCCGGCGTGATGTCGTTGCACTTTCTGTTTCGCTCCGAAGATCATCTGACGAAGGCGCTCGCCGATCCGCGCGTTTCCGAAGCCGTCAAGGCGATGATCGAGGAGACGGTGCAGGGCTCGCACGTGATCGGGCTCGCGACGCTCGGCTTGCGCTCGATGTACAGCAAGAAGGAAATACACAAAGTCGAGGACATCAAGGGCCTGAAGGTTCGCGTTCAGGCAACGCCGACCGAGGACGCCATCTTCCCCGCCTATGGCGCCCAGGTCGTGCATATGCCGTTCGGCAGCGTCTACACCTCGCTGCAGACCGGCGTCGTCGACGTCGCCGAAAACGGCATCAATGTCTATCTCGTCAACAAGCATTACGAGGTGGCGCCGGTGCTCTCGCTCACCGAGCACGAGGCCAATAACAGCCTGGTCTGGATCAGTGACAAGCTCTGGCAAAGCCTCTCCGCCGAGCAGAAGCAATGGGTGCAAACCGCCGCCGCCGAGGTCAACAAGAACGAGCCCGCAAAGGCGTTCGAGCTCGAGCACCAGTCGATCGGCAAGCTCAAGGCGATCGGCGTCAAGATCGTCCCCGACGTCGACAAGTCGGGCTTCGTCAACGTCGCCACGCCGTATCTGGACAAGCTTTCCGCTGGACTAGGGCCCCACGCCGTCAAGATTGAAAAGCTGATCGGCAGCATCAACTAGCCTTTCCGCCCGCACGGGGAGACCTTCTCGCCTCGCCGTGCCGCGTTTATCCAGGCGCCGGACAATGCGGTTCGCCGACAAGCTCGTACTGGACCGTCAGCGTCATTTGAAATGGCGCGCGTTCGATGTGCTCGAACTCGCCCTGATGATGCTGTGCGGGCTATTGCTGTTCGGCTTCTCGACGACCGTGACTTTTGACATTGTCACCCGCAGCATCGGGCATCCGTGGCTGTGGCTCCAGGAAGTCACGTCCACGTTCTTCATCTATGCGATTTTCATCGGCGCGGCCGTCGCCACCCGCCGCAACGATCACCTCTATCTGACGGCGCTGTCGGAAGCGATGCACGGCACGCCGCGGCTCGTGATTGAAATCGTCATTCGTTGCGTGGTTTTGGGCGTCGCCATCTGTCTCGCTTATTTCGGTTACATCAACTTTCTTCGCGGCTTTGGCAGCTTTCGCATGCCTTCGATGACGCCGATTGCCTCGCTTTATGCGGCGATTCCGATCTCGGGAGCGCTGATTGCGCTGTTCACCATCGAGCAGCTCGTCAACGGAATCCGCAACGGCTTCGACCATCCCGAGCCGCCCGAAGAGCCGGTCCACATCACGCCGATCGATCTCGTGACGAAGCGAGAGCTCTTGTGAGTGCTCCGCTTATTTTAGCTCTGATGACCGCGCTGTTCCTGGTCTTCGGCTATATGGGCGTGCCGGTCGCTTTCTCGCTGATGGCAGGCGTCCTGGTCGGCGCCATGTTCACCGACGTTTCGATGCCGGCGATCATCCAGAAGATGTTCGACGGAGTGGATAGCGAGGCGCTGCTCGCCATTCCGTTCTTCCTTCTTGTCGGCGAGTTGATGAGCTCGGCCAACGTCGTCACGCGGGTGGCCAATCTGGCGCTGGCCCTGGTCGGCCATATTCGCGGCGGGCTGTCGCAGGTTGTCACCGTCTTCAGCATGATGTTTTCCGAAATGTCGGGCTCGACGACAGCCGATGTCGCCGTGATTAGCCGTGCCTTGGGCGGCCCGATGAAGCGCGAGGGCTATGATCCGCCTTTTATCGCCGCGATCATCGCGGCGGCCTCGACGATCGCCGCGCTGGTGCCGCCGAGCATCACGGCCGTGGTCTATGGCGCGGTCGGCAACGTCTCGATTGCCGGCCTGTTCATGGCGGGCGTGGTGCCGGGGTTCATGATCGGCTTCGGGCTGATGATCTATTGCTACTTCTTCGGTCCACTCGGCACGCGACGGCCGCGCGCATCTTTGTTCACTGTCGCGGTCGCGGCCAGGGATGCGGCTCTGCCGTTGATGATCCCGGTCATTCTGATGGGCGGCATCCTGACCGGCTGGTTCACGCCGACCGAGGCCGGTGTGGTCGCGGTGGTTTGGATCATTTTCGTGGTCATTCCGGCGCTCAACCGGGGTCATCTCAAGATATTGCCGTATGATTTCTGTCTTGCGGGCCTGATCTTCTCATTGCCCTTGATCACGATCGGCGCCGCCAATGCATTCGGCTGGATGCTGGCCTATCTGCGCGGTGCGCTGGTCATCGCCGACTGGATTACCTCGATTGCCGGCAACGACCCGCATCTGATGATGTTGCTCATGGTGGTGCTGTTCACCATCATCGGCGATTTCATCGAGCCGGTGCCGACGATCATCATCTTCATGCCGTTGGTGAATACGCTGACCCAGGCCGGCAACATCAATCCGGTGCACATGGGCGTGGTGCTGATCGCCACGCTGGCTTTCGGGCTGATAACACCGCCTTATGGACTCGTGCTGTTGATGGCCTCGAAGTTCGTCGGCGTGCGATTCTCAAAAGCACTTCGCGCGGCGCTGCCGATCTATGTCGTGTTTCTGGTCACGATCTCGTTTGCGATCTACTTTCCGAAAGTGGTGTTGTGGCTGCCCAAGCAAGTCATTCCCGTTTCGGTCGGGTGCTTCAAAAACCCGAGTGGACCGGGCTATATTTGCCCGCCTTGAGACGCCGCTGCGATTTGAGCCAAGGGAGGAATAAAGATGCGGTGGAGCTTCGCCGCTATCGCGTTGGCGCTCGCGCTGCCATCCGCCGCGCTCGCGCAGGATGGGTCCTATCCCACGCATCCGGTGCGGCTGATCGTGCCCTCGGGCGTGGGCGGCAATCCCGACGTGCTGGGGCGGCTGCTGGCGGACCGCTTCGCCAAGGACTTCGGCAAGGCGTTCATTGTCGAAAATGTGCCGGGCGCCGGCGGCGCGGTGGCGGCGATCAGCGAGGCCAAGGAAGCGCCCGACGGCTACATCCTGATGTTCGGCGATTCCGGCTCGATGGCGATCAACCCGGCGATCAATCCCGACATCGGCTATGACCCGATGAAAGATTTCACGCCGATCACCGCATTGGCGAGCGTGCCGACCATCTTGGTCGCCAATCCTTCGGTGCCGGCGGCGACGCTCGCGGACTTCATCGCGCTCGCCAAGAAAGAGCCCGGCAAGATGAGCTATGGCTCGGCCGGCGTCGGCTCGATCCATCATCTGACCATGGCGATTTTTGCCGAACGCACCGGCATCGATCTGCTGCACGTGCCGTATCGCGGCGGCTCGGCGATGGTGAACGGCGTCCTCACCGGCGAGATCCAGGTCGGCTGGTCCGGCATTCCCAATGTCATGGCGCTGATCGCCAGCGGCCAGTTGCGCGGCTATTGTCTCAGCGTGCTGCATCGCTCGCCGTCGACGCCGGCGATGCCGACCTGCGACGAGCTCGGCCTCAAGGGTTTCGACGTTGCCACGGTGATGGGCCTTTACGGACCGGCCGGGATGTCGCCTAAGCTGGTTGCGATCCTGCAGGCCGAAACCGCCAAAGCCATGCGCGATCCGGCCATAGCCGCGCGCATGGAGCAGCTCGGCATCGTGATGGAGGAGGACGGCACCGCCAACTACATACAGTTTCGGAAAGACGATTTCGCGCTCTATGCCGGCATCGTGCACAAGCTCAATCTGCAAACCAAATAAACGGAACATGTGAGGTCGATCATGGCGATGGCGGCAGTTAAAGAAGACTTGCGGTTCCTTCGCGTCGATCAGGTCGGCGGGCTGAGTTCGCCGTCCCCGCTGCGGGACGTATTCGCCAAATACAAGCGCGGCGAGGTTTCCAACGACGCGTTCGATCGCGCCAAGGACGAGGCGATCCGCCATGTGATCCGCAAGCAGGAAGCCATCGGCTTCCCGATCCTCACCGACGGCGAGCTGCGCCGGCGGAATTTCCAGGAAAGTTTTAGCGAATCGGTCGCCGGCTTCGACGTCGCGGCCCAGGACAAGTCGATGGAGGGCGTGACCTTGCAGCCGCTGGCGCGGGCCGAGCAGAATTTCGCCGCGCCCGGCCCGGCGATCATCACGCGGCGCCGGGTCGTCGAGCGGCTGCGGCTGGTGCGCAATACGCCGCTCGACGAATACCGGTTCTCCAGCAATGTCGCGACCAAGCCCGTCAAGGTGACCGTGCTCAGTCCGGACCGGATTTCGCAGCGTTTCGACTGGCAGCAATCCACCGCGATCTATCCCGACATGGACGCGTTCCTCAACGACGTGGTCGAGATCACGCGGCAGATCATTCGCGGGCTGGTGCAAGCGGGTTGCCGTTACATCCAGATCGATGCGCCCGGTTACACCGCCTATGTCGACAAGGTTTCGCTCGAGCGGATGCGGTCGCGCGGCGAGGATCCCGAGCAGAACATGGAGCGCTCGATCGCGGCCGACAACGCGGTGATCGCCGGCTTCGATGACGTCACGTTCGGCATTCACCTGTGCAAGGGCAATCCGCGCACCATCGATCCGGCGACCGGCAAGGTCATGCCGCAGTGGCACCGCGAAGGCCACTATGACGGCATCGCCGAGCGGCTGTTCTCGCGGCTCAAGCACCATCGGCTGCTGCTGGAATATGACGACGAGCGGTCCGGAAGTTTTGCGCCGCTGCGCTACGTGCCGAAAGACACGATCGTGGTGCTCGGCCTGGTGACGACCAAGCGCGCCGACCTGGAGCCGCTCGATCTCTTGCGCCGGCGCATCGACGAGGCGACCCGATACCTGCCGGCCGAACAACTCGCGCTGAGCCCGCAATGCGGTTTCGGCGGCCTCGATCACATCGCCATCCCGGAGGATGATCAATGGCGCAAGTTCGAGCGCATTCTCGAGACGGCGCGCCTGGTGTGGGGTTGAGCCGGTTGGCGGCTCAAATCCCCCAACGGCGGCCGCGCTCGGCACGCAACGACGCGCCGACAAAGCCCACATCCTTGATGCCACGGTGAATGTCCTGCCAATAGAGCAGCAGCGTTAGAATGCACGCACCTGCCGCGATAATATCGAGCGTCGCGTTCAAGTTCGCGCAGGCCGTTGCGCGCATCGTTTCGATCCGGCTGGCCGTCTGAAAGCGATCTGACGCGCAACCTGCCGCAAGTGCCGGGGCGAGCGACCTGCCCACGAAAATCAAAAGCGCGGCATTGGCGGCGCAGAACGACAGCGCGACGATGGCGAGACCTCTCTTGATGGACAGCACGAGGTCGATCGATTTGACCGCGATGCAGCAGGCGCCGACATAGGCCAGCATCGTCCATGAATTTACCGACGCGGCAGCGGCAGCCGGCATGGCGTTCCAAAAAAGCAACGCGACTCCGGCCATGACGACAAAAGCATTGATCTTGACGAACTCGGGAAACTTGCAGCGCAACACCAGCGCGTTGATTTTTTCGACGATATCGAGCAATGCGCACGCGATCATGCCGGCGGCAAACCCGCCGAGGTGAGCACCCCAGTCGATGCTTGAATTGCCGAGCGCCAATGCAACATTCAGCCCGATATTGATGACAAAAAAGCTTGCCGGGAGATCGATCCTGGCGAGGATCCGCAATGACAAGAGCGCGCCCAAGATGCCCGATATGGCCGCGGAGGCGCCGACCGACAGATATAGCCCGGAATGCGTGGCATTGCTGACCACGGCGCCGGCGACGAGCGCGCAGACATAGATGACGATGAAGTAGAAGGCGCCGACGCGCCGGTCGAGGTGTCCGCCCCAAAGGGCCAGACAGATCATATTGAACGTGAGATGCAGGATGTTGGCGTGCAGAAAGCCATAGGCGACTAGCCGCCAATATTCATGCCGGCCGATCGCAAAAGAATACATCGCGCCGTCGCGCAACAAAACGTCGGTCGGGATGGCGATCCTGCCCGTTTGATCGAGGCAGAGGCCATAGATAAAGATGTTGGCGGTTATCAACAGAAAGACGACGGCGTGCGGGCTTGCAAAAAACGATCGATTGATTTGACGAATATTCATGCGGTTCGATCCCCACAATGAATTCTGGAAATTTCGACACAGCGCGCAACGTCCATAGCGAGCCGGCAAATCGGCGCCGCCGGCATCGGCACGGCTACTCGCCCAGCCATTGCGGCGGCCGCTTGTTCAAGAACGCGTCCAGCCCTTCGCGAAAATCCCGGCTCATATAGCACATCAGGATCAAGTCCTCGCCTTCTTCGCCGGACAGCCGCCGCTGCAAGCGGGCCAGCGCCTGTTTGGTTGCGTTGAGCGTGAGCGGCGCATGGCCGGCGATGAGGATCGCCAATTCGTCAGCGCGCCGCGTCAGTGCCGCAACGTCTTCGACCACCTCGCTCAGCAAACCGGCGCTGGCCGCTTCGTCGGCGCCGACCAGGCGCGCGGTGAAAATGATATCTTTGACCCGCGCCGGTCCGATCAAGGCCGAGAGCCGGCTGACATTCGCCATCGACAGGCAGTTGCCGAGCGTGCGCGCGATCGGAAAGCCGAATTTTGTCGTCTTGGTGCCGATGCGCAGATCGCAGCACGCTGCGATCCCGGCGCCGCCGCCGGTGCAGGCGCCGGTGATCGCGGCGATGGTGGGGACGCGGCATTCCTCGAGCGTGGTGAGCACGCGGTCGATACGGGCTTCGTAGTCGAGCGCGTGCTGCGCCGTGGTGAAATCACGGAATTGATTGATGTCCGTTCCGGCCGCGAAAGCCTTGTCGCCCGCGCCCTGAAAGACCAGGACCTTGATCGCGCGGTCCCGGTTCGCTTGCTCGCATATTTGCGCCAGCCGTTCGTACATGTCGAACGTGAAGGCGTTGCGGGCCTGCGGGCGGTTGAACGTCACTTTGCCGATGCCGTCCCGCTGCTCGAAGAGGATGTCGCTCGACGCTGCCGGTGGTTGATTCATGGCCATGATCCTACTGATTGGCGCGCTTGCCACGCCGATTGGTAACCAACTCGTTAACGCAACAGCAACGATTTTAACCGACCATGCGGCCTCTACGAGAGGTTGAGACTTTTCCGCCATGGCGCAAACCGATCTGGTGCAGGCCTTCGAGGCCCGTCTCACGATGTACGGCCTTGACGGCCGGGCGCGCGGCATTCTCGCCGAAACCTGGCCGGTGATCGAGCCGACGCTGGATCAGGCGATCGCCGAGATCATCACGGCGGTCCGCGTCCTGCCCCGCGTCGGCGAGATTGTCGCCAAGAACGCCGAGCTCTACAAAAAACTCGAAGCGGCGCACTTCCGCGCGCTGCTCGGCGGCAAGCTCGATCGCGATTACGCCGAGTCGTGCCGGCACACCGTGCAGCAGGAGGCGGCGATCGGGCTCGACGCCCGCGTGCGCAGCACCGCGGGCAGCTACGTGCTCCAGGCGGCGCTCGATGCGCTGGCGCGCAAGCACTGGTTTTCGTCCGCCAAGGTCGCCGAGCGCGGCAGGGTCGTATCGCAGGCCATCAGCTTCGACGTCGCCAACGCCATGACCTTGCATCGCCAGGCGGCGGAGCAGGCCAGCGCGGCGCGGCGTAGCGCCATCGACGACGCGATCACGGAATTTGCCGGCGCCATCGGCGAAGTCGTCGAGGCGATCAAGGAAGCCTCCGGTTCGCTGACCGCGACCTGCTCGACCTTGAATCAGGTCGCCGACGATACCCGCGGCCGCATGGCGTCGGCGTCGGCGGCCTCGGCCGAGACCACGCAACGCATGGCGGCGACCGTCGCCGCCACCGAAGCGTTGTCGGAATCCATCGACGAGATCGGCCAGCAATCGACCCGGGGCTTGAGCATGGCGCAGTCGGCGGCGTCCGACGCCGCGCGCACGCAAGATGTCATCCGCTCGCTCGACGACGCCGCCGAGCGCATCGGCTCGGTGGTTGGCGCGATTTCGGCGATCGCGGCGCAGACCAACCTGTTGGCGCTCAACGCCACCATCGAGGCCGCGCGCGCCGGCGAAGCCGGCAAAGGCTTTGCCGTGGTCGCCGCCGAAGTGAAGACGCTCGCCAACCAGACCTCGCGCGCCACCGACGATATCTCGCACCAGGTCGCCGCCATCCAGGATGCGACCAAGCGGTCGGTCGAGGAAATCTCCTCGATCGCGCGCGCGATTGGTGAACTCACCGGCGTCTCGACCAGCATCGCGTCCGCGGTGCAGGAGCAGGCGGCGACGACGAGCGCGATTGCCGAAAGCATCCAGGACGCCGCCGGCCACACCTCGCAAGCTTCGAGCGAGATCGGCTCCGCCGCCGAGGCGGTGAGCCGCGGCGCCGGCGCCGCCGGCGAGATCACCACCTGGACGGCGCGACTGTCGGCGCGCGCCCACGATCTGGAAACCAAGGTGGCGACCTTCTTCACCCGCGTCCGCGCGGCGTAACGCGCGCGTCCCCCGCACTTTCTCCGATACGGCAGACGGACGATTAACTACGCCCGCCGAGCCTTTGAAACTTGTCATGCTGCACTGCATTCCCTTTGCGCACGGCGTCGAGGGAGCGCGCTCGGTGTTCCCCGACGCTTGTCATGAGGCCCCGCGCAACGCGGGTCAGCGAGGGGAGCCACGATATGGGCCGAAACATCGCGTTCCTGACGCGATTGCGCCAGATTGCTGACGCATGTGAGCCGGGCGCCGAATGCCCGACAAGCGCGATTGCCTTGTTCAATATTTATCTGGCGCGCCTTTACACCCGATTGGATATCGGTCAATCGAACCGGCCGACGCACAAGGCCAGGGCGGAGGCTGACAACACGCTCGCCGAGCTGCGGCTCGACGTGCTGCGCATCGAAGTCGCCTCGGCGCGCGTGTGCGCAGATGTGTTCGCCGCGATCCGCCACCACATCGAAATGGCGCGCCGGGCGCTCGCCATCCGCATCACCCGCGATGACGACACGCGGGACGACTGGCTCGACGGCGCGGCGGTCCGGCCGTCGGCGACGGTGCTGATCTTCGATGCGCGCTTTCGCGGCGCACGGCACGATCGCATGCTGCCGCTCGAAGCCCCGCAACGGGAGATGCGCGGACAGCCAACCGCGGCGCCAAGCCTGCAAAGCGTAGCACGATCGCATAGCGTGTTCGCGAACCGCGACGGGTGATTGAATTCGGTCCAGCGACGCAAGCGCGATCTTCTTCCGCCCCCGCGAAGCGGGGGAGGGGGACCGCCCGAAGGGCGGTGGAGGGGGCGCAGGACTCGACGCGACGCAAGAGTCTTCGTGATACCCAAACATTTTCGCTCGCTCGCTTCTTCTTGCGACGAGAATCTTCGGCAACGATAACGAAGCTCCACTTCCGGCGCCCTCCACCACGGTTCGCTCGCCTCGCAAGCTCCAGTGGTCCCCCTCCCCCGCTATCGCGGCGGGCGGATGGCGCAAGCGATCTCGTTCTCGCGACGCATCCGCATCCGAGCTTTGCCGACCAAAGCCACGAAGCTTTTGCCTCCAGAAAAATAAGGGGAGGCAGAGCGCCGAAAGGCGCACATCTTGGGCCGCATCATCGGATGCGGCGCGCGCTGGACGCAGCGCGCTCGCCTTTCGGCGCCCTACCGCGGCTCTTGCTCCGGCCAATTGCCGAAGCTCGATCCAGGCCGCGCTTCACGCGATGCCGTGCGCAGGCGATAGCCTAAGCCTTGGCATCGCGCTTAAGCGAAGCACCTCGCGCGCCGGTCGTAATGCCGGCGGGGTCGATGCCCGGACCGCCCGAGAGCGGCAGTGACGAGCCGCCGCCCGCAGGAACCGCACCCGCCCCGTCAGTCGGCGTCACCGGTTGACGTCCCTTACATGAGCGGGATCAGGCCCGGTAATGCAATCGCGCGGCCCATGTCAAATGATTCGTTGCGCGCGAATTTGTCTCGATAATTCGCGCGGTTAGGCGCCGTGCATTTTCGCGCGGCGAATGCCGGCGCTCATCGCGCGTGCGGCGGCGGATAGAAAAGATTCGCAAAGCCGGCCGCTTGCTATCGTGGCGAGGTCGCGAGCCTCGCAGCGAACAAGCCGCCGTTAGTGAGTGGCCCGGATTGAGCGTAGCGAAACCCATCACTTGCCGGACGACCCGCCGTGGGTCTCGTCGTGCTCAAGCCCATCCTGCAAATCAAGGCGACGGGCCAGCCCGGATTTCGTTTCACTCAATCCGGCTTGCGACGGCGCTATGCCCGGTTCAATGCAAAGTAGCTGCACCGGTGAAGCTACCGTTCGCTGCATTGCCCGTCACCTGGTTATTGGCATCGGTGAGCAGGCTGGCGCCCCCGGTCGCCTGGATGCCGATGGCGTTGGCGTAAAGCGTCGAGCCGTTCACGATCACGTTCGCGGTGCCGCCGCTCGACTGGTTGGACTGAATGCCGGCCGAGCCGTTCAAGGCCGCGGTGACACGCCGGACCATCACGGTCGCGTTGCCCGGCCCGCTGACCGCATCGATGCCGTTGCCGGCGTTGAAGCTCGCCGTGCTGTCGGTGATGATGGCATTGATCGCGCCGGAGCCTCCGGTGCCGTCGACCCGCAGTCCGTCCCCGGTGTTGCTGTCGATGTGAAGCCACCGCAGCACGGCGTTAACCGCGATGCCGCCGGTCGGCCGGATCACGATGCCGGTCGCGTTGTTGAGGATCGTCGTGTTGCGAACGACCAGGAGCGGCGTCGTGGCGCTGCCGGCGCCGGGGGACATCGTAATCCCGGACGTGGTGAAGTCTTGGACCAGGCAATTTTCGATTTGCAGCCGTGCGCCGCTCGAGAACACGACGCCGGAGGTGCTGGACGCATTGACGCCGTCGAAGGTCAGGCCGCGCAGATAG